>Ga0315286_10000744_pt1 | contig 28275 bp, 20 predicted proteins | sample YL17G10_0_MG_FD_205038 | JGI IMG/M metagenome (GOLD analysis project Ga0315286, IMG submission 205038) | Sediment microbial communities from Yellowstone Lake, YNP, Wyoming, USA - YL17G10_0 | ecosystem: Environmental > Aquatic > Freshwater > Lake > Sediment | place: USA: Wyoming | collected... | reverse complement strand
CGTGCCGCTCACCGCGCGCGACTTCGTCTGGTCGTGGCTGCGGGTGCTGCACCCCTCGACCGCCGCGCGCAACGCCGGCCTGCTTCACGCCATCGCGGGCGCCGAGGACTTCAACCGGGGCACCGCCCCCGATCCCTCGCGCGTGGGGCTCTCCGCCCCCGACGACACGACGCTCATCGTGCGCTTGGCGTCGCCCGTCCCCTACCTGCTCCAGCTTGCGGCCTATCCGACCTGGCTGCCCGTCCCACGCCACGCGGTCGAGCGCTGGGGCGAGCGCTGGACCCGGCCCGGGCACCTGGTCTCGAACGGCGCCTTCGTGCTCGAGCGCTGGCGCCAGAACGACCGCTTCGAGCTGGCGCGGAACCCGCGCTACCGCGACGCGGCGCGCGTGCGGCTCGATCGGATCGTGGCCTATTCCGTGGACGACCTCAGCACCTCGTCCAATCTCTACCAGTCGGGCCGGCTCGACTGGAACACCAGCGGCTACGTGCCCTCGCCCTTCGTCCCCTGGCTGCGCGGCAAGGCCGACTTCCGCAGCGCGCCCTTCCAGGCCGTCTACTTCTACTCGATGAACGTGACGCGCCGGCCCTTCGACGATGTCCGGGTGCGCCGCGCGCTGAACCTCGCGGTGGACCGCGACGCCATCGCACACGACCTGCTCAAGGGCACGCGCGCGCCGTGGGGCAGGCTCACACCGCAGGGCTACCCCGGCTATCCCGCGCCGCCACCGCTCGGCCACGATCCGGCGCGGGCGCGCGAGGTCCTCGCGCAAGCGGGCTATCCCGGCGGGCGGGGCTTCCCGAGGATCTCGATCCTGTTCAGCACCAGCGAGGACCACCGTCGCATCGCCGAAGCCGTCCAGGCCATGTGGATCAGGGAACTCGGCATCCCGGTCGAGCTGCGGAACATGGAGTGGGGCTCGACCATGCAGGCCACGACCACGCTGCAGTACGACGTGGCGCGGCGCTCGTGGATTGGCGACTTCCTGGACCCGGGCACGTTCCTCGGGATCATGCGCGGCGGCGACGGCAACAACCGCACGGGCTGGAGCGATCCGCGCTACGACCGGCTGCTGCTCGCGGCCCGGAACGAGCCCGACCCGGTGGAACGACTGCGCCTGCTCGCCCGGGCGGAGTCGCTGCTGCTCGCGGACGGGCCGGTCATCCCCATCTACCACTACTCGACGGTCGAGCTGGTGAAGCCCTACGTGCGTGGCATCTGGTCGAATGCCCTCGACAGCCACCCGCTCGAGGGCGTCTGGATCGACCACGCCTGGCGGCCGGGCATGGAAGGCCGCGCCACGGAGCGCAGACACGGCCTGGTGGCCGAGCGCATGGTGCCTCTGCTCGGCCACCGGGCCGTGCAAGCTCAGCGGCCACCTGCGCCCGGTGCGGCCACGGAGCGCAGACACGGCCTGGTGGCCGAGCGCATGGTGCCTCTGCTCGGCCACCGGGCCGTGCAAGCTCAGCGGCCACCCATGACCGCCGCCGCGACCCGGCCATGACCCGCTACGTCGCACGCCGGCTGCTGCTCTTCGTCCCCGCGCTCTGGGCCATCGCGACGCTGACCTTCTTCCTGATGCGCCTCGCCCCCGGCGGCCCCTTCAACGCCGAGCGCGACATCCCGCCGGCGGCGCGTGCGGCGCTGGCGCAGAAGTACGGGCTCGACCGACCGCTCGCCGAGCAGTACGCCACGTTCCTCGTCCACGCGGTCCGGCTCGACTTCGGGCCCTCGTACAAGTTCCCGACGCGCTCGGTGCGCGAGATCATCCTCGAGGGCTTTCCGGTCTCGGCCGAACTGGGCGGCTGGGCGCTGCTGGTCGCGCTGCTCGCGGGCATCCCCCTCGGCGTCATCGCCGCGCAGCGGCAGAACACCGCGTCCGACACCGCCGTCATGGCCGTTGCGCTGGCCGGGGTCTCGATCCCCGGCTTCGTGCTCGGACCGCTGCTGGTGCTGACCCTCTCGCTCGGCCTCTACTGGCTGCCGCCCGCGCTGTGGGAAGGGCCGCAGAGCCGCGTGCTGCCGGTGCTCACGCTCTCGGCCGCGTACGTCGCCTATGTCGCGCGCCTGACGCGCGCCGGGATGCTCGAGGTGTTGCGCCAGGACTTCATCCGCACCGCGCGCGCCAAGGGGCTGCCCGAGCGCGTCGTCGTGCTCCAGCACGCGCTGCGGCTGGGACTCCTGCCGGTGCTCTCGTACCTCGGCCCCGCCGCCGCGGCGATCATCATGGGCTCGCTCGTGGTCGAGCAGATCTTCGCCGTGCCCGGCCTGGGCCGCTACCTGGTCAACGGCGCGTTCAGCCGCGATTACACGCTGGTGATGGGGGTGGTGCTGTTCTACGCCGCGTTCCTTATGGCGCTGAACCTGCTCGTGGATCTCGCCTACGCCTGGTTCGATCCGCGCGTGGAGCTCAAGTGAGCCGGCCATGAGCGCCGCGACCGTGTCCACCGCCCTCGCTGCCGCGGGCCCGCCGCGCAGCCTGTGGTCGGACGCGCGGCGGCGGCTCGCGCGCAACCGCGCCGCCGTGGCCTCGGCCTGGCTGCTCGCCCTCGTCGTGCTGGTCTGCTTCGCCGCGCCCCGGCTCCCGGGCCTGGCCGACCCGGCCGCGCAGGACCTGCGGCTCGGCGCCGAACTGCCCACGATCGCGCACCCGTTAGGCACCGACGAACTGGGGCGCGACCTGCTCGCTCGCGTCCTCTACGGCGGGCGCATCTCGCTGCTGGTCGGGCTCGTGGGCACGCTCGTGAGCCTGCTCGTGGGCGTCGGCTGGGGCGCGGTCGCCGGCTACGCCGGCGGCAAGCTGGACGAGTTGATGATGCGCGTGGTGGACGTGCTCTACGCCCTGCCCAACCTCTTCCTGGTCATCCTGCTGATGGTCTTCTTCAGCCGCAGCCTGCTCATGCTCTTCGTCGCACTGGGGCTGGTGCAGTGGCTGACCATGGCGCGGATCGTGCGCGGTCAGGTGCTCACGCTGAAGCACCGGACCTTCGTCGAGGCCGCTCGGGCGCTGGGGGCGAGCGACCGGAGCATCGTCTTGCGGCACATCGTTCCCAACACGCTGGGCCCGGTGGTCGTCTACGCCACGCTCACCGTGCCTGCCGTGATCCTGCAGGAGGCCTTCCTCTCCTTCCTCGGCCTCGGCGTGCAGCCGCCGGACGCCTCGTGGGGCACGCTCATCGCCGACGGCGCCCGGGTGATGGCGCTCTTTCCCTGGCTCGTCGTCTTCCCCGGCCTGGCGCTCTCGCTCACCCTGCTGGCGTTCAACTTCATGGGCGACGGCCTGCGCGACGCGCTCGACCCGCAGGACGGGCAGCAGAGGCGCTGAGTGGTGACCCCGCGACCGAGGGGCGGGCCGGCCTCCGTGGGGTGAGGCCGGAGGCACGCGTGCCCCGGAGGCTGCGGCCGGCTTGCCCTTCTACTTCCCTCCGGCCGGCTCCCGCGGTGGGACGGACGCCGCCCGTTCCGCGACCGACATGGGCTTCGCCGCGCGCACCAGGGCCCGCGCCCACTCCACCGCGCCCCACACGTTCCACAGCAGCACTCCGCGGACGACGTCGTCCCGCAGGTAGAAGACGACGCCCTCGCGCAGGGGCTCTCGCCACACCGCTTCGACGCGCAGCGTGGGGTCCAAGTCCCCCACGGCCTCGAAACCCAGGTCGAACAGGTCCGAGAAGAAATACGGGATCCCCTCGTAGGTCCGGTCGGCGCCCGCCATGTTGGCCCCGGCGCAGCGGCCCTGCTCGCGGGCGTGGTCCCAGTGCTCGACATGCAGGCTGCGCTCCAGCGCCACGCACGGGAAGCGCGTCACGTCGCCGGCGGCGAAGATGTCGGGGTCCGTGGTGCGCGCGAACTCGTCCACCACGATGCCATCGTCCACGTCGAGGCCGGCCGCCTCGGCCAGATCCACCTCGGGTTCGATGCCGATGCCCACCAGCACCGTCTGGGTGGAGATGCTGCTGCCGCTCGCCAGGCGGACGTGGATGAGTCCCTGCGCCGCCTCGAAACCCACGACCTTGTCCTCGGAGACCGTCTCGACGCCCTGCTGGCGGTAGTAGTCCGCCACGAACAGGCCCAGTTCGCGCGGCAGCACGCGGAAGAGCGGATACTCGCGATCGTAGAGGAACGTCACCTCCTTGCCCACGTGCCGCAGCGCCGCGGCCAGCTCGGCGCCCACGAAGCCGCCGCCCACGACGAGCGCGTGCTCGAAGCGGTCGAGCCCGCGCTCAAGGTAGAGGTAGTCCTCGAGACTGCGGGAATAGTGCACGCCCTCCACCTCGGCCCCGCTCACCACCAGCCGGCGCGGCTTGCCGCCCGTGGCGAGCAGCAGGCGCTCATAGCCGTGCTGGACCCCGCGCTCGTCCCACAGCAGGTGCCGCGCGGGGTCCAGCTCGACCACCTCGCGGCGCAGCAGCAGTTCGACGCCGTGCTCGCGGTAGAAGGCGTCCGCGTGGACGGACAGCTCGTCCTTGGTGGACTTGCCGAACCACAGCCCCTTCGACAGCGGCGGACGGTGATAGGGCGCGAAGTTCTCGCGCGCGAGCATCAGGATGCCGCCCTCGCGGTCGTGCTCGCGAATGCCCTCGATGGCCGAGGCGCCCGCGAGCCCGCCGCCGACGATCACGTACTTGTGGCGCATGGCGTCAAGCTCCTTCCGGTCCGGTCTCCGGGCGACCGGGTGTGCTGCCGTAGGCGAGCTGCGAGAGGTAGCCCGCATGCAGGTCCATCAGCGCATGGATGAGCATGCCGGCGAAGAGCGAGCGCGTGATCCAGTAGACCGCGGCCAGAAAGCCCCCGACCACCACGGTGAGCAGGATGCCGCGCGCGCCCTGGTAGGCGTGCCCCACACCGAAGACCAGCGACGAGGCGGCGGCCGACGCCAGGAACGACTGGTGGGGCGCAAGAAGCCACGCCCAGGCGACCAGGTACCAGATCAGGTAGCCGCGGTAGAGCACCTCCTCGCAGACGCCCGCGGTCCCGGCGAGCGCGAAGAACCAGGAGCGCTCGCGCAGCGTCGTTGGCAGCATGCGCTCGAGATGCCGCGTGCGCCGGCGCACGTGCTCCAGCGAGGCGTCGCCGGCCGGCTGGAGATAGCCCTGCCGCAGCAAGACGGCCACGATGACGGCGAGCCCCGCGACCACGCCCAGCAGCCCTCCGCTCAGGCGCGGCACCAGGCCGAGCGCGCTCCACGACCTGTGCGTCACGAGCCACAGCGCGGCGACCAGCGCGACGGCCGCCCACTGGAGCGCGATCGCTCGGCGGTAGACGGCGAGCTTCACGCGCGGCAGGTCCGCTTCCGCGGCGCGCTGGAGCGGGCGGAGCCCGAAGAGCGCCGCCCGCACCGGGAACACCACGGCAAGGACCAGGAAGAGCAGGTGATCCGGCCAGCCGAGGGGCGAGGGCATGGGGTTCAGTCCCGCCGCGCCACGCGGCCGCGCGGGGCACCGGCCGCCTTCGCCAGCGCCTGCACATCGCGATGGCGGAAGCAGGAGACGAGATGATCGTTCACCATCCCCGCCGCCTGCATCAGGGCATAGACGATGGTCGAGCCCACGAACTTGAACCCGCGCCGCCGCAACTCCGCGCTCACCGCGTCCGAGAGCGGCGTGCGGGCGGGGATCCGCCGGACGGTCCGGCGGCGCTCCTGCAGCGGGCGCCCCCCCGTGAGGCCCCAGATGAAGCGGTCGAAGCTCCCGAACTCCCGCTGCACCTCGAGGAAGGCCCGCGCGTTGGTGACGGCCGAGGCGACCTTGAGCCGGTTTCGCACGATGCCCGGGTCGCGCAGCAGCGAGCGCTGCTTGCGCGCGTCGTAGCGCGCGACCTTGCGCGGATCGAAGCGGTCGAAGGCGCGCCTGTAGCCCGCGCGCTTCTCGAGGATGGTGCGCCACGAGAGCCCGGCCTGCGCTCCGTCCAGCACCAGCATCTCGAACCAGCGGCGGTCCGCGTGCACCGGCACGCCCCACTCGCGGTCGTGATAGGCGCGGTAGAGCGGCGTGCTCTCGCACTAGGGGCAGCGCCGGCGCGCCGTCCCGGGCCTCTTGACCGGGGCGGCTGGCTGCTTCGTTCTTCCGAGCGCCCGCTTCATCTCAACCCACCTACCCGTCACCTTGAGCAGCGTCTCACCCGTCCGCACCAGCAGGTCCGGATCGTACATCGCGCCGGCACTCGCCGGGAGCGCCACCAGGCGGCCCGTTAGCTCGGGGCGCAGCAGGTACCCGATGACCGTGTCGCCCTCCGGCACGTTCTCCAGGAAGAAGGCCGCTCGCGTGCCGCGTGCCCCGGAGGGCGCGCCCGCGCCGTGCGGACACAGCGGCACGGCGCGCGGCAACGCCGGCACCTCGAGCGCGTCCGAGACCGCCTTCGAGCCGGAGCCGACCCTCCTGCACCTCAAGCGTGCGCGACTGGACCTCACGGACCTTGCGCACGCGGAGCGTGACGAACACGTTGGGCGCGTACTCGGGCTTCATCACGAAGCGCACCAGCCCGGTGTTGCCGACCAGCGCGACGACCTGCACGCCCTCGACATCGCACCCCGCGACCGCGGTTGGAACCGCCGCGGCCAAGAGCGCGAGGGCGAATGCGACGACCGGGGAGCGCATCGCCGCGGATACTAGCAGAGGCGTGGCGCCAGTCGCGCCCTATCTCACGAACAACATCTCGCGGTACTTGGGCAGCGACCAGAGATCGTCGTCCACCAGGTGCTCGAGCCGGTCGGCAGAGACCCGCGCTTTCGCCATGAGCGGCCGCACCTCGTCGGCAAGGCGGCGCGCCGCCTTCGCCTCGTCGTGCACGCCGTCCAGCTCTTCCAGCAGCGCCTCGAGCTCTCCCGCCACGCCCATCACCTCGGCCAGCACGACGGACAACTCCGCGACCCGGACGCTGACCGCCCGGGCGCCCGTCTCGGTAGCCCCGCGTGCGGCGTCCACGAGTCTCGCGGCCACCGCGGCGTTCAGGCCGCCCCACACCTCGAGCGTCCCGGCGAGCTGCTTCTCGCCCGCCGGGATCACGAACGTGCGCAGCAGCTCGAGCAGCGTCTCCGCCTCGAGCGTCACGTGCTTGATGTAGCGCTCGATCGCGATGTTGTAGCGGCCCGTCAGCTCGAGCTCGGTTAACACCGCCCGCTCGCGCAGGAACGCCGTCCGATCCGGGTCGCGCAGCACCTCGATCGCCGCCGGCGTGTCGGCCAGGTTCGGCAGGCCGCGCCGCGCCGCCTCGGCCATCCACTCCACGCTGTAGTTGTTGCCGGCGAAGCGCACCGGCGCGGTCTCCCGGAACACCTCGCGCAGCAGCTCGAGCACGGCACGGTCGCGCGCGACCGTGCCGCCGAGCTTCTGCTTCAACCGCTCGCTCAGCGTGCCGATCGAGTCGGCGACCGCACCCAGCAGCACCGCCATCGGGCCCGCGCAGTTCATCGAGGAGCCCACCGCGCGGAACTCGAACTTGTTCCCGGTGAAGGCGAAGGGCGAGGTGCGGTTGCGATCGGTGTAGTCCTGCGCGAGCTGCGGCAGCTTGCCCACGCCCATGTCCACGACGAGCTCCGAGACGTCCTCGCCGGCGCCGCCCTCGACGATGCGCTCGATGATGCTCGTCATGAGGTCTCCCACGAACACGCTCAGGATCGCGGGCGGCGCCTCGTTGGCGCCGAGGCGCAGGTCGTTGTTCGCCGTGGCGATCGAGGCCCGCATGACGTCGGCGTGGTCGTGGACGGCTTTCAGGCAGACCGCCATGAAAGCGAGGAAGCGCAGGTTCTGGTGCGGCGTGCGGCCCGGTTCGAGCAGGTTCTCGCCCCGGTCGGTGACCAGGCTCCAGTTCGAGTGCTTGCCGCTTCCGTTCAGGCCCTCGAAGGGCTTCTCGTGGAACAGGCAGACGAAGTGGTGCCTCAGCGCCACCTTCCGCGCCACGTCCATGGCCAGCGCGTTGTGGTCGTTCGCGATGTTGGCGTCCTCGAAGATGGGCGCCATCTCGAACTGCATCGGCGCCACCTCGTTGTGGCGCGTCTTGACCGGGATGCCGAGCCGGTGCAGCTCGAACTCCATCTCCTCCATGAACGCCAGCACGCGGGGCGGGATCGAGCCGAAGTAGTGGTCCTCGAACTGCTGCCCGCGCGGAGAGGCCGCCCCAAGCAGCGTGCGGTCACAGAGCGCCAGGTCCGGGCGCTGCGCCCAATGGTCGCGGTCGAGCAGGAAGTACTCCTGCTCGATCCCGAGCGTGGCGCCAACCGAGCGGACGTCCACGTCGCCCAGCAGCTTCAGGAACGCGACCGCCTGCCGGTCCACGGCCTCGAGCGCGCGCAGGAGCGGCGTCTTGTGGTCGAGCGAGTCGCCGTGGTAGCTGATGAACACCGAGGGCACGCACAGCGTGCGCCCGTTCACGCTCTCCACCAGAAACATGGGTGACGAGGGGTCCCACGCGGTGTAGCCGCGCGCCTCGAAGGTGGTGCGCATGCCGCCCGAAGGGAACGAGGAGGCATCCGGCTCGCTCTGGATCAACTGCGAGCCCAGGAAGCGCTCGAGCACCTTGAGTTCGCCCGGCATGGTCACGTTGAGGTCGATGAACGAGTCGTGCTTCTCGGCCGTGTGCCCGGTCATGGGCTGGAACCAGTGGGTGAAGTGCGTGGCCCCATGCGCGATCGCCCAGTCGCGCGCCGCCGAGGCGATGGTGTCGGCCGCCTCGCGCGCGAGCGGTTTGCCGTTGCGCAGCGTCGCCAGCAGGGCCTGGAACGCCTCGCGCGGCAGGCGCTCCTTGAGCTTGATCAGGTCAAGGACGTGGCGCCCGAAGTAGGAGCTCACCGGCACGCGGTGGCCATCGGGCAGGCGGGGCGGATCGAAAGCGCGGGGTGGGCGCTGGTGGACGGCAAGGCGCGACGCACGGCGCGAGGTCGTGGGCATGACCGGTCCTCCTGGCTCTGACCGCGACAAGCCGGAGGGCCTGGCGCGATCGTTTCGGGACGTGGACCTCGCCGCGAGCGGTGCCCGCGGAAAGCCCGTTGGACAGGGCCAGCATAGCAGCCGGGAGGGGTATCGGCACCTCACGGCCCGGAGCACTCACGGCCCGCGCCCGAGCGGGACGCGGCGCCGCGGCGGCGGCCGGGGCGGCCCCACCGGCCGGTGAGGCCGTGGCGCCCCGCCTCAACCCGGGGCTTCCGGCGGGGGCCGCCCTGACGCACGGGCCGGTTCCGCGGTATGATTAGGCCTCACATCTCGTGCGGAGGAGCCCCCATGCGCGTCGCATCCATCGTGGCAGTCGCACTTGTCCTGCTCGTCACCCTGCACCACCCGGCCGCTGCGTGGACCTACGGCGACACGCTCACCGTCATCTGGAAGCCGCTGCCCAACCTCCCCACCATCCTGCGGCCTGGAGACGCGCTCACGGTGTGGGCCCGGGCCTCGTCTGGCGCCACGGACTGGAGCGCGTCACTCCGGCTCGGCACTCTCTCCTATCCGCTCGAGCCCGCGGGCGGTGGCTGGAACTCCGCCTACGGCTGGTGGGTGCTCGACTTCTCCGTGCCCCAGGGACTTCCGGAGGAGATCTACGACCTGACGATGACCTGCAGCACCTGTCCTCCCGACACCGCGCGGCACGCGGTCAAGGTGCTTCCCGCCTTCAAGAGCGACTTCGTCTTCGCCCAGATCAGCGACACGCACCTGCCGTCGCACGTCTTCTCGAGCGACGCCGGCTTCAGCGTGAGCGACACCTCGGGGCAGCCCGATTTCAACGCGGTGATCGCTGATCTCAACTTCATCCACCCCGAGTTCGTGCTCCACACCGGCGACTTCGTGAACGAGGGCGAACTCGAGGAGCACCTCGGCATGTACGTGATGGGGCGCGCGCAGGCCATGCTGTATCGGCTGCACGCCCCGTCGTACGTGGTCTCCGGCAACCACGACATCGGCGGCTGGGACTTTACCCCCCCGCCACCCGGCACGGCGCGCAAGAACTGGTGGCGCCACTTCGGCTGGCCCGTGCTCGCGGACCCGCCGGCCGGCTACCCCTACCACTCGCAGGTCTATTCGTTCGACTACGGCCTGCTGCACTGCATCGGCATGGAGGGCTACCAGAACAGCGGCAACTACGACGACTACCTCCCGGCCCTCTACGGTTCGAACAGCATGACGCAGGAACAGATGGACTGGCTCGCCGCCGACGTGGCGGCGGTCCCCCAAGGCCACGCCAAGCTCGCCTACTTCCATTACGATTTCGGCAGCCAGTTCAAGAACCTCGCCGCTCGCGGGCTCGACGGAGCGATCTGGGGCCACAACCACAGCCTCACAAATGGCGATCTCCTCGCGCGGCCGTTCAACCTGACGGTCGGGGCCGTCATCTCCCAGCGCGCCTTCCGCATCTTCCACGTGCGGGACGGCGTGATCACGCCCGGGCCCATGCACCGTGCCGGCGGTAGTGGGAGCGTGCCCACCGACTCGCTGACCGTTGCGTGGGCCGGCGCCAACGACGGCACGCGCTCGGCCCTGACCGCCACGGTCGTCAATCGCTACGGCGAGGACTGGGACCACGCGCGGCTCGTCTTCCACCTCGCCGACCATGACTCGGTCTTCGAGGTGGACCAGGGCACCATCGCGCAGGTAGTCCGCCAGGGCGGGAAGGCCGCGATCTACGTGGACTGCCCCATCGCGGCCGGACAGACGATGACCGTGACGGTCTCGGCGGTCGGCCCCGCGGGGGTGCCGCCGCTTCAGGCAGCCGAGCTGTGGCTCTCGCCTCCCCGGCCCAACCCGTTCCGGGGAGGCTCCCTGAGCCTCGACTACGCTCTCCCCATGGGCGGCGACGTGCACGCCGGCGTCTACGACCTGGCCGGGCGCCTCGTCGCCACACTGTTCGCCGGTCGCGCGGAAGCAGGCGGGCATGTGCTCGTCTGGTCGGGACGGTCGGATGCCGGCGCGCCGGCGAGCGCGGGGCTCTACCTCGTCAGGCTGACGACCCCCGCGGGCGAGAGGCGGGCCAAGACCGTGGTGCTGAGGTGATTCGCAGCCTGGCGCACGGCGCGGCCCTGTGCGCCCTGGCGCTGCTCACGCTGCCCGGGTGCTCGGACCGAGACCCGGTCGCGCCATCCACGTCCGGAGCGACGCTGCGGACCGTCTGGCCCAACGAGGACGGCCGCTCGTGGGCCTACCAGGTTGTGGAGCGCACGTTCGCGGACGGCGGGGGACTCACGACCTATCCATCGCCCGCGGCCGTGCCGCCCGCGCCCTCGATGACCCAGGTCGCAGCGCTGCTCGACACCCTGCCGACCGGAGGCGTGTCCCGCTCGGACAGCGCCTCCTTCGGGCTGCGTTTCAGTGGTCTGATCACCACGCAGTCCGGCGTGACCAGGCAGAACCTGGTGGAGGCCCTGATCTCCCCGGCGGCGGCGGATGCGGCAAGGGGCCCGCTCGGCGGGCCGGCGGCGTTCCTGGCGCAGCTCTACCGGGCGCGGCCTGATCTGCGGCCGCTTCTGCGGGCGCGGTTCTCGTCCGTGTCGCAACTGGCGGACACCACGCACACCTACGCCTCCAGCTTCCTCCACGGCTACGCCTGGGAGAAGACCACGCGCTGGATCGGCACCTATGGCGACGTGGACACCCTGCTGGCGTGGAAGTTCCTGACCTCCGCCCTCGCCCCCGGAAGCGAGTTCACGCATCAACTCGTCCCGTCGCTCGCCAGCGACGTGTTCCTGCGCGGGCGCATCCTGGATCGCCAGACGGTTCACACGCCCGCCGGCACCTTCGAGCGCGCCGTGGTCTGCGCCTACCTCATCGACTTCGGCGTCGCCGAGTGGACCGACGAAGAAGGGAATCCGCTGGGCTACCAGCGCACCTACGGCTACGGCTCCGTGGCCTACGTGGACAGGCTCGGACCGGTGGCCTGCTACGAGCGGCGGTTGCTGACGGCTGGTGTCCAGTCGAGAGGCCGGGGAGACGTGACCCTTCGCCTGACCGGATACGGGTCGGGCCCCGTGGCCGAGAGCCGCCGGTAGGCCGCAGGCGCACAAGCGGGAGCGGTTCCTCCGGGGTCCGGGAGGAGCCGCTCCGTGCTGCCTGCCGGCTATTTCTTCGGCGCCGCGCCCGCCTGGAGCACTTCCATCCCCTGCTTGAAGACGATGTCCGTGGGGATGTCCGCCGCGGCCAGGCCCTCGAGGTCCAGCTTGAGCTGCGGGTCCATCTGGTCCGCCTTCGGCAGGAACGCCTCGACGCCCGTGTAGTCGCCGTTCCCCTGCAGCGTCAGCACCTTCGCCGAGAACGCGTCGACCGCGGCCTGCATCTTCGGGAGGTCCGCGCGATAGGTGCCGGTCGTCGAGTCGCGCGAGAACGCGCCCCGCTCCTTGAAGAAGGTGAACTCGGCGAGGTTCGCGCGGCCATGGGCGCTCGCAGCCCCGAAGCGGACCGAGCGGAGGAGCCCCGCCAGGTAGGTGACGCAATTGTCCATCAGGTCGGCCTCTCCCAGCTCACCCATCTCCTTGAGCTTCATGATCATGAAGAGGCCCAGCACGTCGGCCTTGCCCTCCTCGAGCGAGCCGCCCAGGTCCTTCAGCGCGTCGCGCACGGTGCCCTTGCCGTCGAGCGTGTTCTTGATGCCGAGCCCGTGGGACACCTCGTGGAACATCACGTTGGTGAAGAAGGCGTCGAACTGGATGTGTCTCCTCTGATCCGGGGCGATGAGCCGGTCGGCGAGGGGTGTGAGGATCCTGTCGAACTTGGCGCGCATGGCGTTCTTGAGCTGCAGGCGCCGGGCGCCCTTCGCGAGCTGGACGGTCTCGTCGTTCGGCAGGTTGATGGCGATGGCCTTCGATCCGGCGTTGCAGTCGCCGGCGTAGAAGACCACGTCGTAGACACCGAGGTCCGAGCCGCTCCCGGGTGACTCCTGCTTGTACGGGGCCGGCACCGGCAGCCGCCCCTGCAGGGCGGGCAGGAGCTTCACATAGTGCGCGAGCTTCGCACTCCACTCCTTGTCCTTGATGAGCACGTAGCCTTCGTGCGTGCTCTTGTAGCCGTACAGCTGGTCCTCGTAGTTCTCGATGGGGCCGATGACGACGTCGATCCCGTTCGTCTTCATGTCCATCCAGGCCATGTCGCTCGGACGATAGTCGTCGCTGAGCAGGGCCCGCGCGCGGAGTTCGAGGTAGTTGCGCAGTCCCGCGTCCTCGGCGAGCGCGGCCGCCTCGTGCAGGCGGGCGACGGCCCGCTCCACTTGCGGCTTGAACGCCTCGCGATAGGGCACGGCCACGAGCTGCCCCTGGGCGTCCCGGCGCACGATCGTGTACTGGCCCCTTAGCGCGACTGCCCGCTCCGGCGACGTGGCGACGGCCTTCTCGAATTCCTCCTTCGTCAGATCCGCGGGGTAGAAACCCGCGCCGGCGGGCTTGGCTCCGACACCGGGCAGGAAGGGCTCGTTTCCGTTGAGCCGGTCCCAGGGTCCGTAGTTGATCCCGGCGAAGCGGCGCAATCCGGGGTCGGTGATGTCCGCGAGGAGCTTCGCCTTGTCGCCGTAGGCCTCCAGCCAGAAGATCTCGTCCATCGCCTGGCACGCGTCGATCAGGAGCGGGATCATCTTGCGCTCCTTCTCGGTGAGGGCGCCCAGGTCGGCGGTCAGCGTGACCTCCGTGTATTTCGTGAGCTTCGCGGAGACCTCGCCGCCCTGCTTCGTCTTGGGGGTGCACGCGGGCAGCACGAGCAGCGCCGCCACGACCAGACCGAGCCAGGATGCGTTCTTCATCGGGACTCCTCTCGTGGGGATGCGGGATCGCTCCGGGAGCCCGGGCGCGAGGGGACCCGTCGTCGCTCGGGCTGCCGGCTGGATGGAGACAGAGCCTAGGACGCCGCGCCCCGGACGGCAAAGCCGCGGGATCCGGCGCGGCGAAGCCGGCCACGGGCGAAGGCGCTTACCTGGAAAGAGCCATCATCAGCTTGGTCACGGTGATGAACGACATCACCACGGCGCAGGCCGTGAGCACCACGAGCGCGAGGGCCAGGACCTGCACCAGCGGCGTCTCGCGCTTCTCGTCGTCGAAGCGCATGGCCGTCGCCGTGACCCAGCCACCGGCGAAGCCGCCGAGGTGCGCCCAGTTGTTCACGCCCGACATCATGAAGCCCATCACGAACAGGATTACGGCCCACTGCCAGAGCTGGGCGCTCAACATCGAGATACGGCGCCGTCGGCCGTAGACGATGAGGGCGGCGAGCAGGCCGAAGATGCTGCCCGAGGCGCCGATGGTGGGCGCACCGCTCAGCAGGTTCGAGGCGAGGAACCCGGCCGCCCCGGAGACGGTGAAGAGGATGAACGCCCGGCCCGGCCCGTAGACCTCGGTGACGTTCGGGCCCAACTGCCGGACCCACATCAAGTTGAAGAAGACATGGAGCAGCCCCCCGTGCAGGTAGATGGCACTGAAGAGGGTCCACCACCAGCCCTGCTGCCAGGCGATGCCGCCCGTCATGCCGAGCTGGTAGAGAGAGCGCGTGCCGGGCGAGAGGAAGTTGAAGAGCGCGCCGAGCCCGCCGCCACCCGGCGGACGGAATATGGCGCTCGGCTGGAGCGCCAGGGCGACGACGTAGAGCGCGACACAGGCGCCGACGATGACGGCGTCGAGGTCGAGCTTCCGGCCGAAGAGGCGCTGCAATCGGGGGGTCATGCCGTAGAGCCCTGGCCGCCAGGCGCCGCAGAACGGGCAGCGCTCCTCGTCCATGCCGATGAGCTTCTCACAGCTGGGGCAGATCATGGAGCCGGGCGACATGCCGGGAAGCATAGGCCAACCCGGCCCCCGGAGGCGAGCGTTCCGCCCGGCCCCCATGCGGAACCGGACCCGCGCGGAGCGGGGCACCAGCCGTGTGCCTGCGGATGATGGTGAAGGTGCTACTCTACGGCCACTGCACGGGAACGAATACGGGGCGGCGCTGGAGGCGGACGCACCGTGATCGGCTCATCGGTTCAAGGAGAGGACACCATGGCTACTGATCGCAAGTTCGGCTTTGCCACCCGCCAGCTCCATGCTGGCTATTCGCCCGACCCGGTCACGGGCAGCCGCGCGGTGCCGCTGTACCAGACCACCAGCTACCAGTTCAAGAACACGGAACACGCCGCGAACCTCTTCGCACTCAAGGAACCCGGCAATATCTACACCCGTATCATGAATCCCACCACCGACGTGTTGGAGCAGCGCCTGGCTGACCTGGAAGGCGGCGTGGGCGCGCTGGCGGCCAGTAGCGGGCACGCCGCGCAGACCATGGTTGTCCTGACCCTGTGTGGCGCGGGCGACCACATCGTCAGCAGCAACCGTCTGTACGGAGGCACCTACAACCAGTTCAATTACACCTTTCCGCGCCTGGGCATCGAGGTCACTTTCGTGGACCCCAGCGACCCGCGGGAGTTCGAAAGGGCCATCCGCCCGAACACCAGGATCATCTATGGCGAGACGCTCGGCAATCCGGACATCTCGGTCTTTCCCTTCGAGGAGGTCTCAGCGATCGCCAGGAGGCACAACGTCCCGCTGGTGATCGACAACACCTTCGCCACACCGTACCTGTGCCGCCCGTTCGAATGGGGCGCCAACATCATCACGCACAGCACGACCAAGTTCATCGGCGGACACGGCACCACCATCGGCGGCGTGATAGTGGATGGCGGCAACTTCGACTGGACCAGCGGCCGTTTCGCCAATTTCACCACGCCCGACCCGTCCTACCACGGGTTGGTCTATGCCGATCTGCTCGGGGTCGGACTGCCACCCTTCATCATCAAAGCCCGGGTGCAGGTGTTGCGTGACATCGGCGCGTGCCAGGCTCCGTTCAACAGTTGGCAGACCATCCAGGGGATCGAAACTCTGTCGCTGCGCGTCGAGCGGCACGTCCGGAACGCGCAGGCGGTGGCGGAATTCCTTGAGAAGCATCCCACGGTCAACTGGGTGAAGTATCCCGGGCTGCGAAGCCATCCAGACTATCAAAGAGCCAGGCACTACCTGCCCAAGGGCCATGGCGCCATCCTGGGTTTTGGCATCAAAGGCGGCGCGGCGGCTGGCAGGGCGTTCATCGAGAGCCTGCGGCTCTTCAGCCACCTGGCCAACGTCGGCGACGCCAAGTCGCTCGCCATCCACCCCGCCACCACAACCCACAGCCAGTTGACTCCCGAGCAGCAGGCCGCCGCTGGCGTCAGTCCGGATTTCATCCGCCTCAGCATCGGCCTCGAGGACATCGACGACATCCTATGGGACCTGAACCAGGCGCTGAACAGATGAATGCGGAATGATGAGTCATGCGGAGCCGCTCTCTCGCTTGCGGGGGAGTGGCGGGATTGAGGCTGCTTTCATGAGGGGCATCCTTCATACTTTAGAACTGGAGACTCCATGCCCGTAACGATCCCATCCACCCTGCCCGCGCGCGCCACGCTGGAGAGCGAGAATATCTTCGTGATGACCGAGGAGCGGGCCCGCCACCAGGATATCCGTCCACTGCGGGTGGCGATTCTCAACCTGATGCCGACCAAGATCGCCACCGAGACCCAATTGCTGCGCCTGTTGGGCAATTCCCCGCTGCAAGTGGAAGTGACCCTGCTCCACACCGCCACCCACGACCACAAGAACGTATCGGCAGAGCACTTGATAGCGCATTACCGTTCTTGTCGGCAGGTGAGACACCGCAAGTTCGACGGCCTGATCATCACCGGCGCGCCGGTGGAGCAGATGGCGTTCGAGGAGGTGGACTATTGGCCCGAACTGGTCGACCTCATGGATTGGGCCAAGGCCAACGTCTACGCCACCATGTACGTCTGCTGGGGCGCGCAGGCAGGCCTATATCACCACTACGGCATCCCCAAGTACGCGCTGGAACGCAAGATGTTTGGAGTGTTCCCGCACCGGGTCTTCGACCGCCATACCAGACTGCTGCGCGGCTTTGACGACGTGTTCTACGCTCCGCACTCGCGCTACACCGAGATCCGCCGCGCGGACCTGGAGCGCGTGCCCGAGTTGCAGATCCTGGCCGAATCGGACGAGGCCGGCATCTACATCGTCGCTACGCGTGATGGGCGGCATATCTATGTCACCGGCCATTCGGAATATGATTCGCTCACGCTCAAGTCCGAGTATGACCGGGATGTGAGCAAGGGCCTGCCCATCCATGTGCCGCTCAACTACTATCCCGGCGACGACCCTGCCAGGGAGCCGGTGGTGCGTTGGCGCGGACACGCCAACCTGCTGTTCGCCAACTGGTTGAATTACTACGTCTACCAGGTTACGCCCTATCACCTGCGCGACATCCCAGAGCGCGCCACCCTCAACGAGGAGTAGTGCCGGCGGGGCGGAGCGCTTCGGACGATCTCGTCAGCGAGGCGCTCCGCTCACACCACGGGCAGGAGAGGCGCGGTCATCGATGACGGCTCCTCTGCGCGACGTCCGTGGTGCCCGACCCCGACTGCGTCGCGGCCAGTCACCGGGCCGCGGCAGACCGCGGTCGGATCGCGTCCGCAGCAGCGGGTCATGATCGGCCCAGGCTAGTCGGGCTCCACCTCGCCCTCGCGCGAGCCGCCTTCCATGCCCTTGCTCGCGCCACCCGGCAAGCAGCGGCCCATTATGTCGGCGCGCGCGCAGCAACCCTTCCTGGCGCTCCTCATGCAGCGGCCCTTCATGTCGGCGCGCGCGCAGCAACCCTTCCTGCCGTCCTTCATACAGCAGCACTTCATGTCGCCGTGGGCACAGCAACCCTTCCTGCCGTCCTTCATGCAGCGGCCCTTCTTGCCATCCTTCTTGCCGCCGGCCTTCATGTCGGCGTGCACGCAGCAGCCTCTCTTGCCGCAGACCCTCATCTCTTCGTGCCTGGCGCAGCACTTCCCGCCCATGCCGGCCTTCATGGCGCAACCCGGCATCATTCGATCGGCCGAACTGTCCGCCGCGGCCGCGTCGAACCTCTTCTCCTGCGCCAGCGCCGTCAGGGCCAGCGCCGAGATCATCAGCAAGGTCGCGACTGTCACGGTCCTCCACAGGTGCTTCTGCATGTACTCCCTCCGTCGTGGTGGATGCCCGTACCGCAGGGTACGGAGCACCGTTCCGGATGGTGTCACCTGGTGCAACTCAAGGGTGCGACCCTCCGCAAGTCGTCTCCCGGCGATGCGGCCGGCGCTCGCATCCGTGCGCGAGGCGGACCGCCGACTCCTTCGATCATCGCAGGACCCGTCTTCGGGACACAAGGGCGAATGAGCGCGGAACGGCTACTTTCTCGCGTCTCGAACGGATTTGGAGCGCTCCCATGACACTGACCGGACATCCGCCTGACGACGACTTGCGTTTTCCTTTCGGTCGCGCCATCTTGGAGCGGTCCGCTGCAAGGTGGACGCGTCGTTAGGGGTGGTCGGCGGGAACGAGTGCCGGCCTGAGAGCAAACCCTCTGAACCTGATCTGGCCAAGACCAGCGTAGGGAAACGGCGAAGACAAACGAGCTCTCCGCTTGCCTTCATGCCGTCCCTTCGCGGGCGGCATCTCTGTCTCGGGCAGCGCGGCCCTGACCTCTCGCGATTCGCGCAGCCCGTGAAGAGCGCCCCCGCTGCGGGGATCGCACATGTTCAGCACGAGCCCCCTCGACTGGGGGGTGGTCCTTCTCTACTTCGGCTTTCTCGCCGCGGTCTGGGCCGGCGCCTTCGGGCGCCGCCTCGGAGCACTCGAGTACCTCGTGGCCGGGCGGCGTGTCACGCTGCCCGCGCTGGTCGCCACACTGGTCGCCACCTGGTACGGCGGCATACTGGGCGTAGGCGAGTACTCGTGGCGCTATGGGCTCGCCAATTGGCTGGTCTTCGGCGTGCCCTATTACATTGGCGCGCTGCTCTTCGCCGCCTTCTTCGCGAAGCGCGCGCGGGAAGCCAGGCTCTACACGCTGCCCGACCTGCTCGACCGCGCCTACGGCCGCGGGCCCGCACTCGTGGGCGCGTTCGCGGTGTTCATCGTGGCGCAACCCGCCGCCTACGTGCTCATGCTGGGCACGCTCTTCGCTGCCATGTTCGGCCTGCCGCTGGCGCCCTGCATCGTGGGGGCGGCGCTGCTCTCGGTCTTCTACATCGACAAGGGCGGGTTGCGGGCCGTGGTCTTCACCGACCAGGTGCAGTTCGTCCTCATGTATCTCGGCTTCGCGGTGCTCCTCGTCTTCCTGGTCGCACAGCACGGCGCGCTGCCGTTTCTGCGCGCGCAACTGCCGGCCTCCCACTTCACCTGGCACGGGGGCAATCCGCCGCAGGCCATCTTCGTCTGGTACTTCATCGCGCTCTCGGCGCTCGTGGATCCGGGCTTCTGGCAGCGCGCCTACGCGGCCCGCGACCCGAAGATCGCGCGCAACGCGGTGCTGTGGTCGGTCGCGTGCTGGGCGGTGTTCGATTTCATGACCACGATGACCGGCCTCTACGCCCGGGCCCTGCTGCCCCAGCTCAAGGACCCGGTGTTCGCCTTCCCGGAGGTCGCACGCATCACGCTGCCGCCGTTCGCACTCGGTCTCTTCTACCTCTCCATGATCGCCACCGTGATGAGCACGATCGATTCCTACGGGTTCATCGCCGCGGCCACCGTGGGCCGCGACGTCGTCTGGCGCATCGTGCGCGGCAACGAGGACCGCGTGCCGGGCTGGACGCGCTACGGCCTGTGGCTCGCCGCCGGCTTCGCCGCCGTACTCGCGCTCGCCAACCAGAGCGTGATCGCGCTCTGGCACGACCTGGGCTCGATCGTCACGCCCACGCTGCTGCTGCCGGTGGGCACCGCGCTGCTCCAGCGGGGCCGGCTGGACTCACGCTGGACTCTGGCCGCCATGCTGGCGCCCTTCTGCCTCTCGCTCTCCTGGATCCTGCTCAAGGCCTTCCCCCAGTCGGACATGGCGGGAGGCTATCCGTGGTCACTCGAACCCATCTATGTCGGACTCGCCGCCTCGCTGCTCATCTACTCCGCGGGCTGGCTCCGGCCGAAGACGGAGGTCACACCATGAGAATGCTGCTCCCCACCCTGGCCCTGCTCTCGTTCACGTGCGCCACACCGGAACCCGCGACCCCGGGGCAGCGCGCCCTCCCCGACTCCATGGCGACGCCCGACACGCTCCACCGGATCGTGCCGATCGCCGGCGTCGAGGTGAACACCACGCGCCTGGGCGAGGACGCGCCACAGGCCCGCGCCGTGCTAACACGCGACGAGCTGTTACGGCAGAACGTCGGCCTCGACACCGGGATGCTGCTCGGCACGCTTCCGGGCGCCTACGCCTATTCCGACGCCGGCAATGGCATCGGCTACTCCTACCTCTCGATCCGCGGCTTCCCGCAGCGCCGCATCAGCGTGCTGGTGGACGGGGTGCCGCTCAACGACCCCGAGTCGAACGAGGTCTACTGGATCGATCACCCCGACCTGCTGGCCTCGACCAGCAGCGCACAGCTCCAGCGCGGCGTGGGCTCGGCGCTCTACGGCGGCGCCTCGGTGGGTGGCAGCGTGAACCTCGAGCTCGCGCCACTGAGCGACGCGCCCTCCGCTCGGGCCACCGTGGCGTACGGCTCGTGGACGACCGGCCGGCTGATGGTGGAGGACAACTCCGGGCGCCTCGCCGGCGGCTGGAACTTCTACGGCCGCTACTCCCGCATCGAGACCCAGGGCTACCGTGAGCAATCCTGGTCCAAGCTCTGGTCCTACCTGTTCTCCGCGCAGCGCACGCTCGGGGACCACCTCCTGCGGCTCACCCTCTTCGGCGGTCCCGAGGAGACCCACCTCGCCTACCGGGGCGCCTCGGCCGAGGAGCTGGCGCGCGGCCGCCGCTTCAACCCGCTCGACTACGAGGGCGAACAGGACCACTTCTTCGAGCCCCACTATCAGCTGGTCCACTCGTGGGCTCCGCAGACCGGGCTCACGTTCTCGCAGACGCTGTTCTGGTTCAACGGCAGGGGCTACTACGACGAGTGGCAGCCCGGCAGCGCGCTCGAGGACTACCGCCTCGTGGCGTGGGCGACATCGGATTCGACGCTGGTTGATCGCGCCTACTACCGGCTGAAGTGGGTGCATACCTCCCCCACCGACAGCGTCCAGATGCTGGACCGGGACACGAATGGCAACGCCGTCGTCGAAAAGGCCGATCTGGTGCGCCGCCGGACCGTCGCCAACCAGCATTACGGCTGGATTCCGCGTCTGCGGGTGCGGCACCCGGGCGGCACGCTGACCGCGGGAGGCGAGCTACGCGCGCACGACGGCCGCCACTGGGGCGAGGTGATCTGGGGCAACGGCTTGCCGCCGGGAGTGGCGCCGAACCACCAGTACTACGACTATCACCCCCGCACGCTCTCGGGCGCGCTGTTCGCCCGCGAGGAATGGCAGGCGAGCGAGCGCGTGCTGGTGACCGCGGACCTCGCGTGGCGCCATCAGGCCTATCACATGCGCGGGGACCCGTTCGGGGGCATCACCTTCGACCAGAGCTACGACTTCGCCCTGCCCCGCCTGGGCGTGACCGTCACCCCGCGCGCCGGCCTGTCGCTGTTCGCCGCCTGGTCGGCGTCGCGGCGCGAGCCCGCCTTCCGGAACCTGTTCGACGCCGAGAAGGCCGGCAGCCGGCCGCTGTTCCGGAACGGGGAGCCGGTCCTCCAGCCCGAGCGGGTCAATGACTACGAGGCCGGCGTCTCGTGGCGATCGAGCCGGGCCGCGGTCTCGGCCAACCTCTTCCGCATGGACTTCCGCGACGAGCTGGTGGACTACCAGTTCAACTCGGACTTCAACACCTGGATCACGATCAATGCTGCGCGCTCCCTGCACCAGGGCGTGGAACTCGCCGGCCTGATCACCGCCGCACCCCGGCCGCGGGTGAAGCTCTCCCTCGGCGGAAACGCCATTATGTCCGACAACCACTTCGTCCGGTTCACCGAGGTGCCCGACGTCGGGGTCGAGATCCGGCAGGACGGCAAGACGATCGGCTTCTTCCCGGGACAGATCGCCAACCTGGGCGGGCGGGCCTCGTGGCGCGACGTCATCCTGGGCCTCGACGCCCAGTACGCGGGCCGCATGTTCCTGGACAATGGCGAGAGTGCGAGCATCGATCCTCATACGCGCATGGATGCCATCGCCGCGTGCCACTTCCCGGTCGGGGCCTCGAGCCGCGCCGAGATCTCGCTGCGGGTCTCCAATCTCCTCGACGCGCGCTACCTCGCGGGCGGGTACTGGGACTACGACGCGGAGGGGAACTTCGCGCCACTGTTCATCCCGGCCGCGACGCGCGGCTGGCTCACGCAGCTAAGCGTGGGATTCTGACGTCGGGACCCGACGGTTCCTCGCCCGCTCACGACGATCCAAGGAGTTGCGTGGTCCGGGCCAGGTGGTGGTCGTCGTGCTCGGCGGCGAAGACCATCATGTCAAGCACGTTGACGGTGCGCTTCAGGCGCTGGTGGAAGGCCGTCCGCCTGACGTCGGAGGGACCGAGGTCTTCCAGCCGGCCCACATGGCGGAGGCGAGCTGCCCGGAACGCGGCCAGGAGATCCCCAACGGGCCGCTCGTTGAACTGCGCCGCTTCCACCGGAGTGGCATCGTAGCCCGCCGGACGCAGTTCCTCCGCTCCCGCGAGGAAATCGTCCAGCCGTCCGTCCCAGAGACGCTCCACGAGAAGCAGGTGGCCGACGTTCTCCTGGATGGACCAGGACCCGCCGGAACGCGCGGAAAGCCAGGCGGCAGAAACGCCGCCCAGGCGGTCCTCGAGGCGGGCCGGAGTGCCCCGCAGCCGCTCGAGGACATCGGGGAACCTGGAGACCGGCAGGCCAAAGGCGAAGTCCCGTTCCAGCCAGCGCGACCGTTCGATCATGGACGTCTCCTCTCCCGGGACCGGACGCGATGCGACCCTCACAGCGTGGAGACTGTCTCTCGAGCTGGCGGGCAGGCAAGCCGCATCGGGCGCGCGGACGACCGGCGCGGTGGACCTCTCGACGAGTGCCGGGGACCGCGCCCCGGCCCGTCAGCTCCGGGCGCGTGGCCCGGGCGGTTCCCCGCCGGCAGGCTCGCCCGGACTCTCGAAACCGAGCCAATCCAGCGCGGCCTGCATGGAGCGGAACACCGACACGACCTTGGAGCCGTGCTGGTTCATCGTGCGGTAGGTCTCGAACATGCGCGCGAGCCCGTAGGCGAAATCCTGCGGGGCGACGATGGCCAGCCTCGACGATGCTCCCGGCACATCCATGGTCGAGGCCAGATCGGCCAACGCTCTCAAGCGATCGCCAGACGACAGGACGAGATCCTCGACCGCGCCAAAGTCGACGACCTCGTCGTAGCCGGCCAGCTCGCCGCGGGACCAGACCTCACGCTGATAGGTGAAGAGATCCTGGTCCGAGAGGAGCCCTGTCGCCGTGGCGAAGACGACGCGTCGCGCCTGGTCGATTCGGTATTCGAGGGGCATCAATAGCTCCGACCCTACTGGCCGCGACCGAATCGCGGCCCATGTCATGCTGCGGCGGAGTCTAGCACTCCGGGCGGGCCGTCTGCTCAAGAATGAGGCAGGAGGATCTGACGGAGTACTGGATCGGAAACCCGCCATTAATCAGCCGTTTGTGGTCCATTGTTGCATGTTTGGCCAAAGATCATTATTGTATCCAGGTCATTGTTGGTCACAGTCATCTTTGTATCCAGTCCAAAGGACACCTATGACTGACGTCCTGTCCCGACGAGAGCGCAAGAAGGACGAGACCCGCCACCGGATCTTCCACTCGGCGATCGATCTCTTCCGCGAGAAGGGCTTCGCGCAGACCACGGTGGACGACATCACCGCGAAGGCCGATGTCGCGAAGGGCACCTTCTTCAACTACTTCCACCGCAAGGAAGCCGTGCTCGCATTCCTCTCCGAGACCCGCCTGCAGGCCATCGAGGAGAATGCCGAGGCCATCCTGGCCGAGACTCGGCCCACACTCGAGAAACTGATGGACACTTACTCGACCGCGGCCTCGGCCTACGAAGAGGATCGCGAACTCTCGCGTTACGTGCTGATCGAGTTGATGGCGCGCCTGTTCTCGCCCACGGAGGAAGTCCTGGTGCGATGGCACAGGCAGATCGTCCAACTCGTCGTCCAGGGCCAGGAGAACGGCGATCTCAGACGCGACCTGGACCCGACGCGGGTCGAGGCCGTACTTACCGGCCTTTACTACGCCACGCTCTACGAATGGGTCTGCTGCGTGCCGGACTCCTTCACCCTGCTCGATGAGCTGCGCGCACGCCTCACCCTGGCGATGGAGGGCATCGCATCATGAACGCCCGCGCCTCATGCCTCACGCTCCTGCTCGCCGCCGCCCTGCTGCTGCCGGTCACGGCCGCCGCGCGCCGGGCGCCGCCTCCCGCCCCCGCGCCCACCGACACCCTGCACCTCACGCTCGACGAGGCCCTCCAGCGCGCACTCGCCCGCAGCCAGGAGATGCGCACCGCGCGGGCGCTGGTGAAGCAGACCGAGGGCCAGGTGCTCGAGCAGCTCTCGCGCGCCCTGCCCCAGGTCAGCGGCATGGTCACTTACAACCGGAAGCTCGAGAGCATCTTCCAGGGCGCCGTCGAGGACACCGGCTTCTTCGGCCAGATCCTCAAGAACAGCTCCTTCGCCGCGCAGCACACCTGGAGCGCGGACCTCACCGCGCAGCAACTCCTCTGGTCGGGAGGCAAAGTGGGTGCGGCCCTGAAGACCGCGAAGGCGGCCAACCGCTCGGCGCGCGCCTCCGAACAGGAGACCGCCTCGGACCTGACCTACCAGGTGAGGCAGGCCTACTACGACGCGGTCTACGCCCGCCGGCTCGTCGAGATCGCCGAGAGCGCGCTCATCCAGGCCCGCGCGCACCTCGGCCAGGTGCGTGCCGGGCGCCGCGAGGGGAGTCGTTCCGAATACGAGACCCTCCGGGCCGAGGTGGACGCGGCCAACCAGGAGCCGTCCGTCATCGCGGCGCGGAACGGCCTCGAGATCGCGCTGCTCGCCCTGAAGCGCCTGGTCAACGTCCCGCCCGCGCAGCCCGTGGTGCTGATGACCACGCCGCTGGCCGCCGCGGACGGCACGGTGCCGGTGGTCACCGACCTATCCACCGCCGTGGCCGGGCGTCCGGCCGTGCTCGCGGCGGGCTTCGAGGTCGAGGCGCGCCGCCGGGCGGTAAAGGTCTACCGCGGGCAGCGCTGGCCCGACCTCTACCTTTCCTCCACGCTCTCGCACCAGGCCTTCCCGCTGGACCTCTGGCCGCGGCGCAACGAGTTCCGGCGCAACTGGGACGCCTCCGTGCGGCTCGAGCTGCCCATCTTCACCGGCCTGCGCACCGAGGGCCAGGTGGTCCAGGCGCAGGCGCAGTACGAGGTGGCGCGCGCCGGCTACGATCGCCTGCTCGAGGGCGCGGCGATCGAGGCGGTGCAGGCGCGGGACGAGCTCGGCCGCACGCTCTCCTCGCTGTTCGCCAGGCGCGAGACCGTGCGCCAGGCGCAGCGCGCCTGGGAGCTGGCGGGCGTGCGCTACACGAACGGGATGTCCACGCAGATCGAGGTCTCGGACGCCCGGCTGCAGCTGCAGGCCGCCGAGGTCAACGAGGTGCAGGCCATGCGCGACTACCTGGTCGCCATCGCGGCCCTGGAGCGCGCGGTCGGCCACCCGCTGCCCGTCGAGCACAGGCCGCTCGAGGAAGTCACCCTCTCCCCCAACCTTGAAGGAACTCGCTGATGGATACGCGCCTGATGAAGCGGTTGCTGGCTGCCGGCGCGCTGCTCGTCCTCGTGGCGGGCTGCGGCGCGAAGCAGGATGGCACGAACGACGACGCGGCGGTGGCGCTGCTCGGACCGCGGGACGTCGCAAAGGTGGGGCGCGTGGACCTCGCCACGGGCCTGCCCGTCACCGGCACGCTCAAGCCCGCGCAGGACGTGAACCTCACCGCCCCGTACCCCGAATTGATCGACGCCGTGCTCGTGAAGGAAGGGGAGGCCGTCCGCAAGGGGCAGCCGCTCGCGCGCCTGCGCACCGAGGCCATGGCGCCAGCGGCGGCCAGCGCGGAGGCCCAGCGGCGCAGCGCGGCCGCGGACTACGAGCGCATGCGGAACCTGTTCGAGGAGGGCGCCGTCTCGCAACGCGACGTGGAGAGCGCCGAAGCCCAGCTCCGGGCGGCCGAGGCCGCGGCCGCCTACGCCGACAAGCGCCTCAAGGAAGCGACCGTGCGCGCGCCGTTCGACGGAGTGGTCGCGATGCGCATGGTGCAGGGCGGCGACCGCCTGGGCGACGGCAGCGGGATGTTCCGGATCGTCAACACCTCGGAGCTGGAGCTCGAGGCCAGCGTGCCCGGCGAGGCGGTGGGCGCGGTCAAGGTGGGCGCGCCGGTCGTGCTCACGGTGAGCGGCCTCGAGGGCGTCTCAATCCGCGGCCGGGTGGGGCGCGTCAACGCGACCGCCGACCCGGCGACGCGCCAGGTGCGCCTCTACGTGACCGTGCCGAACCGGGACCGGCGGCTCGTGGGCGACTTGTTCGCCAGCGGCCGGGTGCAGCTCGGCCAGGTCTCGCGCGTGCTGGCCGTGCCCACGCCGGGCATCCGCACCGGCCTGGATGGCGCGGCCTACGCCTGGTTCATCGTGAACGGACGCGCCGAGAGGCGCCTCGTCACCACCGGCCTGCGGGACGAGGTGCGTGACCTCGTCGAGGTCGTGAGCGGCGTGAAGGACGGCGAGACGATCATCACCGGTCCCATCGAGACGCTCAACCAGGGGCAGCAGGTCCAGGTCGTGGACGACGCAGCGGCCGCGCCCGCCCGGGCGAAGGACGCCGGCTCCGCCCGCGGCAAGGCGAAGAGCCCCGCCGTCAAGGGAAGGTAGCCATGTTCCTGAGCGACCTCTCCATCAAGCGGCCGGTCCTCTCCACCATGATGATCCTGGCCCTGGTGGTGCTGGGATTGTTCTCGTTCCGCCGGCTCGGCATCGACCTCTTCCCGAACGTCGAGTTCCCGTTCGTTGGGATCCAGACGAACTACCCCGGGGCTTCGCCCGAAGCGGTCGAGCGCGAGGTCACGAAGAAGATCGAGGAGGCGGTCAATTCGGTCGAGGGCGTCAAGGAGATCACTTCCACGTCGGCCGAGGGCTACTCGCTCATCTTCATCCAGTTCCGCCTGAACGCGCGGGTCCAGGACGCCCTGGCCGACGTGCGTGCCAAGGTGGACGGGATCCGGCTCGACCTGCCCAAGGAGATCGATCCGCCGGTCATCTCGCGCTACAGCACGACCTCCATGCCGATCATGAGCTTCTCCCTGCAGGGCGAGGGCTGGCCCCTGCGCGACCTCACCCGGCTCGCCGAGGAGACCATCAGCCGCCGCCTGGAGAACATCTCCGGCGTCGGCGGCGTGGACGTCGTGGGCGGGGTGCGCCGCGAGGTCCACGCACTGCTGATCCCGGACCGCATGAACGCGCTCGGTGTCTCTTCCGACATGGTGATCGCGGCGCTCCAGCGCGAAAACGCCGACATACCCGCTGGCCGCGTCGAGAAGGGCGCGCGCGAGGACCTGGTGCGCATCAAGGGCCGCATCCGGGAGCCGCGCGACTTCAGCCGGATCGTCGTGACCACGCGCGGCGGCACCCCCATCCACCTCGACGACCTGGCCCGCATCGAGGATGCGCAGGAGGAGGAGCGCGACGTCGCGCTGGTGGACGGCAGGCGCACGGTGGCCATCGACATCCGCAAGGTCTCGGGCGGCAACACCGTGCAGATCGCCGACCAGGTCAACACAGCCATCGCCGACCTCAACCGCACGCTGCCCGGCGGCGTGAAGCTCGCGGTCATCCGGGACAACTCGGTCTGGATCCGCCACTCGGTCGAGGACGTGCGCAAGACCCTGGTCGAGGGCGCCATCCTCACGATCCTGGTCGTGTTCCTGTTCCTCAATTCCTGGCGCTCGACCGTCATCACCGGCCTGACGCTGCCGGTCTCCGTGATCACGGCGTTCCTCGCCATCTACGCCTTCGGCTTCACGCTCAACATGATGACGCTGATGGCCCTCTCGCTGGTCATCGGGATCCTGATCGATGATGCCATCGTGGTGCGGGAGAACATCGTGCGGCACCTCGAACGCGGCGAGGACCACTTCGCCGCCGCGCGCAGGGGCACTTCGGAGATCGGCTTCGCGGTGGCATCCACTTCGCTCTCGATCGTCGCGGTGTTCGTGCCCGTGGCATTCATGGGCGGCATCGTCGGGCGCATGTTCTACGCCTTCGGCATCACCGTCACCTGCGCGGTGCTGGTCTCGCTGTTCGTCTCGTTCACGCTCGACCCGATGCTCTCGTCGCGCTGGTACGACCCGCAGGCCGAGGGGCACGACCAGCACGGCCCGGTGGGC
>Ga0315286_10000742_pt1 | contig 28333 bp, 24 predicted proteins | sample YL17G10_0_MG_FD_205038 | JGI IMG/M metagenome (GOLD analysis project Ga0315286, IMG submission 205038) | Sediment microbial communities from Yellowstone Lake, YNP, Wyoming, USA - YL17G10_0 | ecosystem: Environmental > Aquatic > Freshwater > Lake > Sediment | place: USA: Wyoming | collected... | reverse complement strand
TGCGCGATGCCAAAGACAACCGTTGGATCTGGCTTGCGGCCGCGCATCCCGGCGATACCTTTTCTATCCGTTATACGCATTCGGTTTATCAGCGTCCCGTATGGGACATTTATTTTATCGATTCCCAATTCCGAATTATTCTTGAAGAAACGGTATTTCCTGCCTATGGTTATGGGCTTCCCTTTGCCGCGGCGAAGGGTCAGGTCTTCCGGGTGCGTGAGGATGGCAATTTTAGCATCAGCAACATCAAGCGGCCCGTTCCTTCTCTCCACCTGAGGGTGCAGCGCCAGTACGGCAATATTCTGACGTTCAACAGCGAAACAACACTCAATCTGTCATCCAGCGTCGGTGACGGTGTCATAGAGGTGAAAATCTTCGAGCTCAATATTCTCCAGTATCTTTATCAGGAGGTAAAACGATGGCTGAACCACTTGATCTGAAACAAAATCAATATCCTACAGACGAGCAAATCCAGGAGATTGTCGAAAAATACGACCCCGAATCGCGCTTTCGCAAAACGATCGGCCTGGCGAGCAAGGCGATCCTTATTTTCTGCATGATCCTGTCGCTGTTTCACATGTACACGGCAGGATTCGGCGTCCTCCAGGAATGGAAGCACCGGTCCTTCCACCTGAGTTTCGTCATGCTGCTCATCTTTCTCTGTTATCCGATCAAGAAAAAAGAGCTGCCCCGGTTGAAATCCTTCATCTACAGCGGCCTTTATGCCCTGATCGGCGGCGGTGTGGTCGCTTTCGAGATCCTGACCACGCTGCGCATCCCCTTAATCTACTTCTGGCTCATCTATCTTTTTCTGGCGTCAAGCCTTTTCTATTTCAAGGAACGGCCCGTCTTTCCCCTGAAGATCGTGCCCCTGATCGATTTTATTCTCTCGGGGATCTGTCTGACGGCCATGGGAGTCTTCATTGTCTTTATTCTGAATCACTGGCCGGAGGTCATCCACGCATCCCGAATCCGGGTCGCCATCTGGCTCTGGACCATTGTGGGGATCATCACGACGGTCTTTCTGGTCCAGACCTTGCTTGCTCTTCACGCCATCATCAAGCGGGGTGAGGGATTCCGGATCGATCCGCTCAAGATCCCCTATTTCGACATTGTCCTGGCTACGATGGCCTTCGGCATTTCCTCTTACATCTTTCTCGATTTCGATCAGTTCATCCTCCGGGCCGGTCATATCATCATCCGGGATCTGATGGTCGGTCTCATAGCCATTCCTCTGATTCTCGAGGGAACCCGCCGGAGCATCGGCGTTCCCCTGATGGTGATTGCCCTCTTTGCCCTGGCCTACTGCTATCTGGGACCCTATCTGGTCGGCGTACCCTTGATATCCGAGTTTGCCCATCGGGGTTATTCGGTCAGGCGGATCATCGATCACATGTACTCGGGAACGGAAGGCATCTACGGCATCCCCGTCGGGGTCGTGGCCACCTATGTCTTCCATTTCGTCCTCTTCGGCCTCTTCATCGCCAAGACGGGTCTGGGACAGCTCTTTATCGACATCTCCATGGCCCTCGCCGGCGGCTCACCCGGCGGACCGGCCAAAGTGGCCATTGTCGCCAGTTGCTTTGAAGGGACCATTTCGGGAAGCTCGATTGCGAACACCGTCGGTTCGGGCAGTTTCACCATTCCCATGATGAAGAAGATCGGCTATAGCGCCGAATTTGCCGGGGCCGTCGAGGCCTCAGCCTCGACAGGCGGACAGATCACGCCTCCCGTCATGGGCGCCGCCGCCTTTATCATGGCGCAATATCTGGGAATTCCTTATGTCAAGATCTGCCTGGCCGCCATCCTGCCGGCCTTCTTTCATTTCTTCGGTTGTGGCGTCATGATCCACTTCGAGGCCCTGAAGAGGGGCATGCTTGGATTGCCGAAAGACCAACTGCCCAAGCTGCGCGTGATCATGAAGGAGCGGGGAATCATGCTTATCCCGATGCTCCTCATCCTGTGGCTGCTGATCGACGGGCGCAGTCCTTTTCTGGCGGCCTTCTGGGCGATGATCACCGCCATGGCCTTCGGACAGATGAGTTCGATGAGCCCTAAAACCATCACCTTCATCGTTCCCATCATCTTCGCCCTCCCCGGGATTCTTTTTGATTTCAACATCTTCAGCGCTGATCCGATCTTCGTCGCCGTCTTATGCGTCCTGATACTCTGCCTCATGGTCTGGACCTTCCGCAAGGCGAAACTCCGGGACTGGTTGATCGGTCTTGTGCCTTTGGCAGTCATGCTTGTCCTGTCGGCGCTCCAGGTCAAACACTTTGATGTCTCCTTCTGGACCAATATGGCGATCATTGGCCTCGGCATCTTCTATAAGGAGAGCAATATGCGGATTCGACAGATCGTCGAATGTCTGGAAGGAGGAACGAAGAACGCCTTGTCTATCGGCGCCGCCTGCGCCTCGGTGGGCCTTATCGTCGGCACGACGATGCTGACGGGCCTGGGTCTCAAATTCGGGTATTTGACGATCAACCTGGCCGGGAATATTGCGGATTTTTTAGGAACAATCGGGTTACACTATTTTTTCACCGTCGATGCCATGACGCTTTTCTTCCTCCTGATTATGACGGCCCTGGCCTGCTTCGTGCTGGGCATGGGCCTGCCCACAACGGCCCAGTACATTATAGCGGCCATCATTGCCGCTCCGGCGCTAATGAATTTCGGCATTCATCCGCTGTTGTCGCACATGTTCGTTTTCTTTTACGCAATCCTGGCGGATGTCACGCCTCCCGTCGCCCTGGCCGCTTATGCGGCGGCGGGCATCTCCGGCGGCGACCCCTTCCGGACGGGAGTGATCGCCTTCAGCCAGTCGGCGTCCACCTGGATCATTCCCATGGTCTGGATGTACACGCCCATCGTGATCCTGATGCCCTCGCTTCTGGATCCGAAAATGTCCCTGGATGTGATTCAGCTCGGCTATGTTGTTGTCTGTCTTGTGATTGCCGTCACGGCCATGGGCGCCGGTTTCCGAGGCTATTTCGCCGCACTCTCGACAATCCCGGAGAGAATCCTCTGCTTCTTCGCCGCACTGTTGCTCTTCGCGCAGATCAGCATTTTAGTCTCCATCTCGGCGACGGCCATCGTTGTGGCAATTTTTCTGATTCAGAAGATCAGAAAGCAAAAGGCCCTCTTGGCGGCGCAGTCCTGAGCCCGAGAGAGGGCTTCATCTCAAAGTAAGTCTGAAATTAAGGATAAAATCTGTATCTCATACGATAAACGGAGTGTCTTGTTAGAAAAAGAACTTAAAAATGTACGCGAAGTTGGGTTCGGAAGTCCCAGTAATTTTAATAGCGCTTATCAAATTTATGAGGAACATTTGAAGTCTTTAAAAGTTGAACAAAGGGGCGCATCATGAGCAAACCGTATTCTATCCTGAGGGAAAAAATGAAACCCGCAGCAAGAAAAAAGGCAGCGGAGAAGACAAAGATCTTACTTGATGCAATGCCTTTGCAGGAATTGCGTCATGCCAGGAATCTAAGCCAAGTACAACTTGCACAGACATTGTCTGTTAAGCAGGCTGCGGTATCAAAGCTTGAAAGGCGGACAGACATGTATATCAGCACATTAAGAAATTTTATCAAGGCCATGGGAGGCGACCTGGAAATCATCGCCACATTTCCTGATGGGTCCGTTCAGATCAGTCAATTTGAAAACATTGCTGCGAAGGCAGAAAGAGGAAATTCACCGAGTTCCGATTGAAAGCTGCATTTATTTAGGGTAATATTCTCAAGCGATAGGGGGGATGCACTCCTTCCTGTAATGTTGATTTTGGGGTTTCTCCCAGGAATGCCACATTTCGAACGCAAGTCATCTATTTTGGCTGAAAACCGGGGCTATTTCCAGAGGCTATTTCCCCCTTGACTTTCCATTCGCATAAGAGCATTGAAAAACTATCGTTTCTCTTATAGCTCAGTAAACCCATCAACCTACCCCTTAACCTTCTGGAGTTCACCGTGAAAAGGAGTTACCGGAAAGTGCCGATATTTTAGCCTCCATGGAGGTTACTTAACCTCTCTGGAGGCCTTTGGCTTTTAGTTTCAATAAAGCCATTCCGGAAAGGAAGGGAAGACTGTGTTCGGTCGGAGCACTTCAACAAACACAGTTGTAGAAGGACAAAGATTGATTGTCCAGCACAGCAACTCGTTCTTTCCAACCGCCGGGCCATAATGGCTAAAATGATCGCCGTTGGCAGCAGTGCTAAACAAAAAGTCAGGCTAATAAAGAAAGGAGCCAGAAAATGCCTTACATTTTCACAACTTCGGTGTACCCGAGCGATAAAGTAAATGAAGTGGCAAAAAGGTATCTTGAAGCGATAGCAAAATATCCTCCCGATGCTAGATTGGGAACCCAAATTGTGCCAGCTGCCGTGATAACAACACTTCAAGGCATAAAAGTCATAGGGATTATTGAAGTAAAAAAAGGGAAGCTTGAGGATGCCATGATTAGGGTAGCGAATATGATGGCGATGTTCTTCAATATCGAGGGATTCGAATATACAATGGAGCGTTATGCAACGGTTGAAGAAGCTTTGAAAACGATAGGTATGTAACCTAAAGCAGACAAAATCATTTTTTAGTTGGGGGATGAAAGGCAGGGTTCAGCAATAGCTCTGCCTTTTCCCCTCACCTTTCTCTCGGTAATCATTACCTTCCATACATAACACGGGGTGAACAGGTAGGTGGAGACGTTTTCGGAGACATCCCCGTTTTTCTGAAAGACGCCTCGCTGATTACAAAAAGTACTCTGCTACACAAACGCATTTTCCAAAACGTTGACCACAATAAACTGATTGGTTATCTCTTCGTGAAAGAGTCCATATTCAGTGGAATAATAAGCGTGATTTCCCGAAAATTGCTGAGTAAAAAAAGCTGACTTGAAAAAAGATGTAATTTACATCAAAGTTAACCATGCGATCTCATTAAGCGAATACCGACGCTTCGGGTACCAAAGGGTTTGCGGGCTTTGATAGCAATATCAATAGCAATATAGGGTGTTTACATGTAGAGGCGTCGGGGAATTTGAATATTGGGGACAGATTTGAAATATGGACCCCCCAAGCGCTATTTTCAACATAACCCCCATGCCCGGTTCGGGCACAACGAAGGATGAAAATCAAAAAAAGATGTTAACGCTGGAGAAGATGGCAGGCGTTTACCGCCGACATCCTGACGGAGCAGATCAAGGATTGATGGTTTTGCGGCTTTTTCGATGCGGGACGGCAATGAACGCGTCCTGTGAGAGGTAAACGGATAGGGCGGGATGCACTGCCGGGCAGAGGGATAAGCCTCCTTTGACATGCGAGGAGACTGTCAATCGGCGGGACAAGAAACCGCAGCAACGGGCAGGGGAAGCTATTCCGACCCGGTCGGGGTTTTGAGCGACCGGTAATAGCTGTCGATATTGTAGATGGCCGCCAGCGGATTGTGTCCCAGGAGGCGGTCCTTGACGGCAAAGACCGTGCAGGGGGCTTCGGCGTATTTCAGAAACAGCGAGTCGTGGCCCACACACAGGCCCATCATGACATTGAATTCGGTCTTTTCCTCGTTGAACAGAAACGCCTGGGCGATGGGGTTGCACATCGACTCGAAGCAGCCGATCCTGATCTTCTGATCATCCCGGACCCCGATCGCCTCCTTCGGCACGCGGCCCATCTTGCAGAGCCCGGAGACGACCGTAAAGCCGTTCACGGCAAGAATGCTTTCCACAACTTTGGCCTCCTTGCGAAGCCCAATGCAGAAGACGAGTCCGATCTTGTTGTACTTCATCTTACCGGCGAACTCGACGATCTCGAGAATCCGGGGCTTCAGAGGTCTCGCCTTGGCGTAGCCGAGTTCCTTGTCTGTGTACCCCTCCCCCTCCTGGATCGACGCCTGCCGGGCAAATTCCAGGATCTCCGGCTTCTTCAGCTCTTCGAGCGCCTTGGCAATAACGGCCGCTTTATTCACCGTGGGGCAGAAGGGCGGGGCCTCGCCCTCCTCGTCCTGACAGATGCGCCCCGACGGTTCAAACGGACAGCGTGCACACCCCGGCAGTTCCTGATCCCTGCTGTTTCCCCTTCCGTCATGGATCGTGATCACAGGCTGCCTCCTTGAGAAAGCGTTCCGCAATCAGCGGATGATCCCCATGCCCGCCAGGACGGAGAGCATCACCGCCGCGGCGATGACCGAGCCGACCTGGCCGCCGGCGTTGGCGCCCATCGCGTGCATGAGCAGGTAGCTCTTCTTGTTCCATTTCTGCCCCTCGCGCTGGACGACGCGCGCCGCCATCGGAAAGGCGGAGATCCCGGCCGCGCCGATCAGCGGGTTCACCTTCCCGCCGGTCGCTACCCGCATCACCTTGCCCATCAGGACGCCGCAGACCGTGTCGAGACAGATGGCCACCAACCCGAGCGCCAGGATGATCAAGGTCTGCGCTTTGATAAAGGCGCTTCCCACCATGGTCGCGCCGATGCAGAGACCGAGGAAGAGGGTCACGACATTGGCGATTTCATTCTCCGACGCCTTGGTCAGGCGGCTCACGACGCCGGATTCACGCATCAGGTTTCCTAACATGATTGTCCCTAACAGCGGCAGACCCTTCGGGGCAATGATGCCGCCGAGAATTGTGATGACCAGCGGAAACATCATCTTTGTCGTCTTGGAGACCGGTTTGGCCACGGGCTTCATCACGGTCTCACGCTCCTTCTTCGTGGTCAGGAGCCTCATGATCGGCGGCTGGATGATCGGCACCAGCGACATGTAGGAATAGGCGGCGACCGATACGGCGCCGAGCAGGTGCGGGGCATATTTCGATGTGACGTAGATGGCCGTCGGCCCGTCGCACGCCCCGATGATCCCGATGGCAACCGCGTCCAACTGCGGGAAACCCAGCGCCAGTGCGAGGAGCAGCGTCAGGAAGATCCCGAACTGGCCCGCGGCGCCGAGAAGAAACGTGGACGGCTGCGCCAGAACCGGTCCGAAATCCGTCATCGCGCCGATGCCGACGAAGATCAGCAGCGGGAAGAGTTCCGTCGTGATCCCCGCATCATAGATAGCCCGGATGAATCCTTCCTGGCTCATCACATCCGAAAGGGGAATGTTTGCGAGGATACAACCGAAGCCGATCGGAACCAGCAGAAGGGGTTCGCAGTCCTTCTTGATCCCGAGGTAGAGAAGCACAAACCCCACCAGAATCATCACGGTGTTGCGCCAATCCACGGCGAGCATCTGAAAACCGACGGTCAGGCCGCCGAGTCCGTTTATGATTGCGTCTGCCATTACCTACGCCTCCTTCTTCGCCGGCTTTTCGGGAAACAGTTTCCCCAAAAGGCCCATGACGAGGCTCATGATCCACAGGGTCAGGATCGTTCCCCCCATTCCGCAGATGAGCATCGTAATTCCGAAGGTAAAATTATCCATCACTACCCCCATTCTGGCCCGCCCGCTCAACCGCCGCCGGGCCGCTTAAAAAGACGGTTACTTCCTGAAACAACAAACCTTTGGAGCGTGCCTCCTTAGACGCAACACGCTTCCGGTGTCAAGCGAAAAATGGTTATGGCAACCATGACCGCAGCTGCACTTCTTCCACACCATATTCAACCGGTTATTGGCGGGCTGCAAAGAAACCTTACGAACTGCTTTCCTTCATACTGCCGGATCGTTTGAGGCGCATCCGCCGTCATGATCCTCTCAAGATATTCCCCGTATCGGATTCGCTCACCGATTTCGTTCATCTTCGCCCCCGCCGTATCGGACATTCCGCTTGATGAATGCCGAAATTTCCTCAAGTTTTGAATGGGAAGGGAAGACGCCGTGTATGCCCATCTCTTTTAATGCCCTGATGTCATCCTTCGGGATGGTCCCGCCGAACAGAACCAGAACGCCGTCGAGTTCACGCTCGCGGATTCGGTTGATCAACTTCTGCGCAATGGAGAGATGCGAACCCGAAAGGATGCTCACCCCGATCACATCCACCGTCTCCTGAAGGGCCACCTCCACCACCTGCTCCACGGTTTGGCGCAAACCGGTATAAATCACCTCCATCCCTTCGTCCCGAAGCCAGAAGATCAGCACCTTGGCGCCGACATCATGCCCATCCAGGCCGATCTTGGCAATCAGTACACGAATCGTCTTTTTCGTCTCCATGAAACTCTCCCCAGTGGTCTCTAACAGCCTGTTGCAGAGGATCTAATACAGGCTGTTCAAAAATGTCCAGATGCAAGGCCCCCGAAATCCTGAGCCGTGAAGCGTACTTCCCCGTACGTTGAACGGCGAAGGATGAGGGAAACGCCGCAGATGGGCGTTTTTTAACAGCCGACTAAACCGTCGTCGGTTCTTTAAAAGTCCCGTAAACTTTCTTCAAGGTATCGATGATTTCGCCGACAGTCGCCTTTTCCCTCAGCGGCTCGAACAGGTAGGGAATGAGATTGTCGCCGCGGCCGGCAGCCGACTCAAGCTGCTGTAAGGCGCTCTCCACCTTCCCCTGGTCTCGGTTCTCTTTAACGGCCTTCAGCCGCTGAAGCTGACGGTTGATCGTCTCAGGATCCGTCTTGTAAACCTCCAGGTCTCTCTCCTCTTCCTTCACCTTGAACTTGTTCACACCGACCAGAACCTTTTCCCCGGAACTGATCCTCTTCTGAATCGCATAGCTCTGCCGGGCCAGCTCGCGCTGAATGGCGCCGCTTTCGATCAGCTTCACGATCCCGCCGTCGCTCTCAATCTTTCCGATGATCTCCCCGATCTTCTCCTCCATCTCATCGGTCAGCTTTTCGACATAGTAGGAGCCGCCCAGCGGATCCACCACATCGGCCACCCCCGTCTCATTGGCCAGGATCTGCTGCACCCGCAAAGAGGTCCGTATCGCAAGATCCGACGGAATCGCATAAACCTCATCGAAGCAGGCCAGGTTGAGCGACCTTGTCCCTGAAAAAACCGCCGCCATCGCATAGATCGACGCCCGGGCAATATTGTTCAGGGGCTGCTCGGCCGTAAGTCCGCCTCCCATCCCGCCGGTGGAAAACCGGAACTGAAGCGACCGCTTGTCCTGGGCGCCATACTTCTCCTTCATCAATTTCGCCCAGTACCTTCGCGCCCCCCGAAGCCGGGCAATGTCTTCAAAAAAGTTGAAATCACGCCCCCCGATCGGCAAATGGAACGAGAACAGCGGGGCAATCTCGTCAATGTGTGATCCCCGCTTCAGGACTTCCCGAATATAGACCTCCGCGATCGATATCGCCAAGGCCACGGCCTGTACCGTATTGGCCCCATATTCAAGGATATGTGTCCCTGAGACACTGATCGCGTTGAACCGCGGAATTTCCTTGTTGCAATACTCCACCAGATCGCCCACCAGCTTGATCGAAGGTTCCGGGGGGAAGATCCATGTTCCACGGGCGATATACTCCTTCAGGATATCGTTCTGAATCGTTCCCCGAAGCTTCTTCGGATCGACCCCTTGCTTCTGAGCCACCAGGACATACATCGCCAGAATGATCGGCGCCGTCGCATTTATCGTAAACGACGTCGAGATCTGATCCAGCGCAATCCCGTCGAAAATCCGCTCAAAATCCTCCAGGGAGTCCACCGCAACGCCTAACTTGCCGACGTCGTCCTCCGCCAAAGGCATATCGGAATCCAAACCGATCTGCGTCGGCAGATCGAAGGCCAGGCTTAAGCCGGTCTGCCCGTTTTTCAGCAGGTACTTGAACCGCTCGTTGGTGCTATCCGAGGTCGACTGGCCCGAATACTGCCGCATCGTCCACAGGGAGCTCCGGTACATCGTCGAATAGACGCCCCGCGTAAAGGGGTATTCTCCGGGATCATTGAGCTTCTCCTTATAATCGAAGTCCGGCAGATCCTCCGGCCCATAAAAACATTTCACCGGCGTGCCCAGAATGGAAACAACGGGGCGCACCTCTGCCTCTCCCGTTTTTATCGCCATGTTCCTATTCCTCCATCGATCGCTATTCGGCGCCCATTTCGACCAGCTCGATCAGGATGCCGTTGGTGCTCTTCGGGTTAATAAATGCAATGAGATCTCCATTCTCCATCTTTCTTGGCTTCTGGTCGAGGAGTTCGATCCCCAGGGCTTCAAAATGGCGCAGCGCCGCTTCCACGTTTTCAACGCCGAAGCAGATGTGGTGGATCCCCTCCCCCCGCTTCTGGATAAACTTCGCCATCTGCAATGTTTCTACTCAGGCGGATGCCTACCCGGCCCACGGGAAAAGCGGCGGCCTTCTACCGCCCCTGAAAGACCGGTTTGCGTTTCTCACGAAAAGCGCGCTGCCCTTCCTTCAAATCTTCACTCCGAAAGGCCTCATAACGAAGCCTCTCTATCTCCTGAACATCCTGCGGATTCAGCCGTTGATCATGATGGATTCGATTGAAAATCGTCTTGGTCGCCTTTAATGACAGCGGGGCGTTCTCCGAAATATCCTGGGCCATGCGGTACACAAACGGGGTGAGCTCCTCACGGGGCAGGACGTAATGGACAAGCCCCATTTCCCTGGCCTGAACGGCCCCGTAGGCCCGCCCGGTAAAAAAAATCTCCCTGGCGTTGGCAGGACCGATTACGTCGATGAACTTCATGATCCCTCTCCAGCGATAAACGATCCCCATTTTCGCCGGCGGCATGGAGAACCGGACATCATCGGCCGCGATGCGGATATCGCAGGTCACAGCCAGCTCACATCCGGCGCCGTAAGCAAGCCCGTTGATCATGGCAATCACCGGGTAGGGGAAATCGGAAATCGCCTTCATGCCGTTATCAAGGGGTGTATCACCCCTTGCGGCTTCCGCGACCTCCGGACTGGCGTCCACCGGAAGATCGGAGATATCGAAACCCGAAGAGAAGGCCTTATCGCCGCACCCGCTGAGAACGACGCAGCGGACCTCATCCTCGTCCCGAAGCCGCTTCAACCGATCGATGAGTTCGGTGAACACCAGCGGCGACAACGCATTCCTCTTCTCGGGTCGATTGATGCGGATGGTGCAAATCCTCTCCGTTCTTTCAATCAGCAACCTCTCTCCCATCTTCTCTCCTTGCTTGGCGACCTCGTAAAAAGTCGTCACACCGGTGAAAACCGGTAGCCAGAAATTTTGTAACTATTCGATATTTCTGGATTCCGGCGCCTGCCCCGGACCCTGATCCGGGATTCGCCGGAATGACGGTTGCGGGTCATTTTTTTAACTTTTTAACGAAGCCGTCTAACTTGGCGATCGTCGATCTTTCCGTATCCTCATGCCGGCCGATCGAGCCCGGTCACGACCTGCGACCGGATCATCCGCGGCAGCAGCATGTGGTGGTGGGGGCAGATGGAACGCGGATTCTGGTACACCCCGTTTGCGAAGGCCACGATGTAACGGCGGATCTCCTCAAAGCGGACGACCTCATCGACGAACCCCTTCTTCGCACAGTAGAGGGGTTGCGAGGTCTCCTCGTAGTGCTTGACCATCTCGTTCATCTTGTCGATGACCGGCCCGAGCGGCTTGCCCGCATCCTTCTCCTTGACCAGCCGGCGGGCGTAACTCGCCGCCGCAGCCGTCTCGCCGTGCATGACGTAGATCTCCGTCGCCGGCGTCCCCAGCGTGAAGGCGTTGTTGTTGTTCGCCGTCGGCCCGCCCATCACGTAATGGGCCGCCGCCGTCCCCTTTCGGAGGACCACCAGCATCATCGGCAGATGCGTCTGCTCGATGGAATAGATCAGCGACTGCCCCAGTCCCAGCAGCTCGGCCTTCTCCGCCGTGTCCCCGACATCGATTCCCGACGTGTCCTGGAGCCAGAGGATCGGAACGCGGTCCCGGCCGCATAGCGTCACGAACTCATTCATCTTGATGAGCCCCTGGCGGTAGAGCTTGCCCCCGACGCCGATGTACTCATTCGTGTACTCCGGATAGTTCGGAAGCAGACCCTGGCGGTTGCCGATCACCCCTAACAGAAAGCCGTCCGCCTTCACCAGCCCCGTATAAACCTCCGGGCCGTATTGCGGGCGGAATTCCATCTGCTCGGAATTGTCCACGAGCCGGGCCAGGACGTTGTCGAAATCGTATCCGGCCTTCTGGTTCAGCGGGACGATCGAGACGATCTCCGCGGGCGCGTACTTCGGCGCCGCAGGCTCCGCGACCCTGAAAAAGCGCGGGTTGTACGCCGGGATATCCGTCATGCACTCCTTCAGGGCATCCAGGACCTGCGTCTCCGTCTCAAAAACCGCCCGGAAGAACCCCGTTGAATCGTAGTGGACCTTCACGCTTCCCGGAGGGACCGCCTTGAAATGACGGGTCGCCTTGATCAGCTCCTCGGCGCCCTCCTCATCGAAGGAGCCCTTGGGACTCATCCCGCTGACGATCCCGCCGCCGCCCACCGCGATGTTGCAGTTCTTGTGCGCGAGCAGGATCGTCGGACTGATTCCCTGGTAGCCGCCGCCGGCCGGGTTGGTTCCGTAAATACCCGCCAGGACCGGAATCCCCATCTGCTCTAACTCCGCGTGGCGGAAAAAGCAGGTTCCCTGCCCCCGCCGGTTCGCATACACCTTCTCCTGCTCCGGCAGCTTCACGCCCGAACAGTTCACCAGCCAGACCAGCGGCAAGTTCATCAGCTTCGCCAGATCGGTCACCCGCAGGTTGTTCTCCGCCTGACCGGCGATCCACGCCCCGGCAATCCACTTGTTGTTGAACCCGATCAGCACGCACCATCTTCCGGCAATCCGCGCGAGACCGTCCACCACGCCGGTGCTGCCCGACTCCTCGTTTTCCGGGTCAAAAATGGTATGAAGCGGGCAGAAGGTCCCCGGATCGACGACGTATTCGATCCGGTCCCATACGGTCATCTCTCCCCGCTCGCGGATCTTCTCGGCCGGGATGCCGACGTTTTTAATCCGCTGCACCTCCACATCGATCTTGTTCATGACCGCCTCGGCCTGAACCGCATTTTCAGCCATCCGTTCCCGTTGCGCGGGGCGCAGCGGCTTCCCGATATCGTCCATTCTGGCAAAATAAGGTCTCATCTCTTCAATTCCTTCCTCATCGATAAATGGGTGTAAACTACCGGTTCGCCTTGCGGATCCCTAATTGATCCTGGGCGACGATGAACTTGCAGATGTTCGCCGACCCTTCCACCATCGCGTAGGTCGGGGCATCCCGATAGTACCGCGCCACCGGGTATTCCGTCGAATACCCATAGGCGCCCAGGATCCGCATCGCGTACTGGGAGCACTTGTAGGCCAGTTCGCCCGCCAGGTATTTCGCCTGTGCCACCTCCGCATTGTTCGTCAGATTCCCCTGGTCCTTCTGCCAGGCCGCCTTGTAGACCATCAACCGCACCGCCTCGATTTCGCACACCATCTGCGCAATCAGATCCTGATTCATCTGGAACTGCCCGATAGCCTGACCGAACTGCTCCCGCTCCATCGCGTATTTTGTCACCGCATCCAGACAGGCCTGGGCCACCCCCACGCCGCCCGCCGCCGCCGACAGCCGCGTCTGGGCAAGAGATCCGAAGACGATCTTCGTCCCGTCCCCAGGCTTCCCCAGGATGTTCTCCTTCGGAACCCGCGTATCCTCCAGGATGATCTCCCCCGTAGGCGACGAGCGCGATCCCATCTTGTCCAGATCCGTCACCGTGATCCCGTTGAACTTGTCCAGCTCCAGAATGAAGGCCGAGAGGCTCTTTCCCCCTCCCTCCTTCTCCGTATAGGCGTAGTAGATGTTGATCCCCCCCACCGTCGCGTTCGATATCCAGGTCTTCGTCCCGTTGAGCAGCCAGTGATCCCTCTTGTCCACCGCCATCGATTTGATCGCCATCACGTCCGAGCCGGCCTGCGGCTCCGTGATCGCAAAGGCCCCCAGGATCTCGGCGTTCACCAGCTTCGCGATGTACTTCTTCTTCTGCTCCTCCGTCCCGTACCGGTAGATCGTGTAGGCGCAACCGATCTCCTGCATGTTCACCTGCACGCGAAGCGAACTCGAGGCCCGGGCGATCTCCTCGGTGATGATCGCCGCCGCCAGCCAGCCCATGTTGTTGCCGCCATACTCCTCCGGAATCACCGTCCCGAACAGGCCCAGCTCTCCCATCGGCTTCACCACTTCCTCATAGGGAAAATAATGGTTCGCATCCCACTCGTCGGCAAACGGCGCAATCTTCCCGGCCGCAAAACCACGCACCATGTCCCGCAACATCACCAGCTCTTCCGACAATCCGAAATCCATGGCATCTCTCCTTTATAGTTGATTTGTTGTTTGCTCTCACTCGATCCATTACTTCTTGGGTTTCTTCCGGGCGATTATGGCCTTGATTTCATCCACAGGAGCCCCTCCCCGGATCGCCTTTTCCATCGCTTCCTCGACTTCGAAGATGACCTGCAACTTCTCCAGGGTCGCCGCAAGTGCCTCGTCGGCGATTCCAAAGATGAAATCCACCCCGGAACCTTTCAACATCTTGCTTACGCCCTGAACCATTTTCATGATAGCCTACCGTCATTTATTCAAACCATAGATTTTTCCGGAAACGTAGACCCGCCCGTCCAGGATCTTCCGGGCCGTCCGGCCGATCGTGCAGCTCAAAATGCGGGGTTCGCCTTTGTCGAACCGGGCATCCACCTTCACATCCATCACCCCCGAGGGATGACCGATGAGGATTTTCCTTTCCGTGGAAATCGGCAAGCCTCCGCCCGCCACCCGGTTCACCACTGAACCGGGCAGGATGGCCGCGATCGCCGCCGGAATGGCCGCGGTGATGGCGAATACCTTGTGCATCTTTCCCATCGCCATGACGCGCGCCAGCAGGCTGACCTCGCCCTTTGCGACGGCCTTCCCTGTCAAGGTCTTATAATCGCGGGCGGCGGCGACAAAGGAAATCTTCGGAATGGACTGGCTAACCGCAATCCCCATCAACTCGCCGACCTTCCTGCGGATGGCTTCCAGTTTCTCCTGCGCCGCCTTGTTTTGATCGAATGCCGCGGGCAGTTCATCCCCAGTCAGATTCAGTTCTTCTGCGCGGACAAACGCCGTCGGATTTCCCGCATCCACGATGGTCACGGAATATCTTTCCCCCGCGGCCAGCCTGACGTCGTCCACCACATTTCCGGTGGGGAGAAGCTTCCCCGTCGCGGCGCCGGCCGGATCCATGAAGCTCAGTTCGATCCTGGCCCCGGTTCCCGGACAGCCGGCGATCTCGTAATCGCCGTCCGAAACGACCTTGCCCCTCTTCACCGGGACTTTCGAGTAGATCATCTTCTTCGTATTGGTGTTGTAAATTCTGACGGTCGTGAAGGGCTCGACGGGTCTCACCAGTCCTTTGTCGACCGCATACGGCCCCACCGCGGAGCTGATGTTTCCGCAGTTCGCCGAGTAATCGACGAAGGGCTTTTCTATTCCCACCGCCCCGAAGGTGTAGTTGATGTCCCGGCCGGGCACCTCCGAAGGGGCAATGATCGCCAGCTTGCTCGTAAGCGAATCCGCCCCGCCCAATCCGTCGATCTGGCGGATATCGGGGCTGCCGAAAACGGCCAGAATGATCCGCTCCCGGAGATCAGGATCCGAGGGAAGATCCTTTTCCATCAGGAAGACGCCCTTGCTCGTCCCGCCGCGCATGATCGTGCATGGGAATGATAATCGATCACGCATTCTCCGATCCTTCCAGCATCTTCGGTTTCTTGAAAAGCGGCCAGAGGACGGAGACCAGCGCCCCCAAAAGCAGGATGAGGCTGATCGGCCGGCTGATCAGAATCATGGGGTCCCCGAGGGAGAGCAGGAGCGACCTCCGGAGGGAAAGCTCGGCAAGATCTCCCAGGACGAGACCCAGGACGGCCGGCGCAATCGGTATTTTATACTTCCTCATCACGTAACCGATGATCCCGAAGGCAAACATGATGTAGAGATCGTCCATGCTGTTGTTGAGCCCGAAGGCCCCGATCACGCAGAGGATCATGATCGCCGCCGAAAAGGCGGTATATGGCACGCGGTTCAACTGGAGAAACAGATTGATCGACATGATCGTCAGTCCGAGGAGGAACACATTGGACATCAGCATCGCCACGAAGATCCCATAAATGATGTCCGGTCGGGAGGCATACAGCATGGGTCCCGGCTGCATCCCGTGGATCATGAAGGCCGCAATCAGCATGGCCGTCGCGTTGCCTCCCGGAAGGCCGAGCGCCAGCAGGATGGTCATCGACCCGCCGGTCGCGGCATTGTTCGCCGTCTCCGCAGCCATCAGCCCCTCCTCGGAGCCATGGCCGATCGTCTCCGGATGTTTCGTTGACCTTGATGCATCTCCGTATGCCAGAAAAGAGGCGATGGTTGCCCCTCCGCCCGGCAGTGACCCGACAATGGTCCCCAGAACCGCGCTGCGGATCAACAGGAACCAGTGCTTCGTGTAATCTCTCAATTTGGGCAGCTCATCCCGCAAACCTTTGTAACGAACGGAGCTTTTATATTCCTGGAAGGGCTCCTCCGCCTCTGCCAGGATCTCGGATACGGCCAGAAGGCCCACCATGGCCGTCACGAAATTGATCCCCCCCAATAGAATCGTCGTACCGAAGGTGAATCGCTCCCCGCCGGTGATGCCGTCCGTCCCGACCGTCGCCAGGAAAAGGCCGAAGAAACAGGCGAGAAACCCCTTCACGACGGAACCTCCGGAGAGACCCGAGACGACGCTCAACCCGAGAACGACGAGGGCAAAGAATTCCGGGGGACCGAAGCGCAACGCGAAATTCGCCATGACGGGGGTCGCCGCCATCATGACGAACACGCTGAAGATACCCCCCCCGATCGAGCAAATGATAAATAGCCACAGGGCGTAGGCGGCCCGCCCCTGCTTGGCGAGGGCATGTCCTTCAATCGTGGTGGGAATCGCCGAGGGCTCACCGGGAATGCCGAAGAGGATCGAGGTGATCGATCCCCCCGTGATCCCTCCGCAATAAGCGGCGCAGAGCATGCAGAAGGCCGTGATCGGCGATAATGAGTAGGTAAACGACAGAAGAAGTACGACACCCATTGATGTGCTGATGCCGGGGAGTGCTCCCGCCAGCAAGCCCCAGAGACCTCCGAGGCAAATCGCCAGAATATTCTTCGGGAGAAGGACGGTCGCAAAGGCATTCCAGTAAAGCTCGAACATATCAGATGACCTCCCCGGCTAATAGAAGAAACGGCTGAATTCGGCAAACATCCCCACGCCCCTGGGAAGGGGAATCGTGATGAATTTGGCAAAAACGACGACAATAACGGCTGTAATCAGCAGAGGTGAAATGATCAACACCGATTTCCTTTTTTCTTCGAGTGCCAGCACGAAAGTTAGGATGAAGAGAATGGTCGACAGGATAAAGCCAATCCAGGGCGTGATGATGATATAGCCCAGAAGACAGACACTGCAAAGCGCAATCTTTCTCCGCCTGCGCCATGCCTCGACAATGGCCTCCGGCGCAGGCGGTTCCTCGGCAGTACTCCCCTTTTCCCGGGAGTATTGTCGAAGATTGGTTATAAGCCAGATCATGCTCAGGATCGTTGAAACTCCTAGGGAGAGCAAGGGCCAGAACCCGCTTCCCACCTCCCCAAAGCGCCCCACCCCACGTAATTCGAGCGCCTCATAAAACATGAACGAGAAAAAAGCCAGACAGACCGCGCTGAGAACAATTTCACCCTTCTTCATAATCCCCTCTGCTCCTGAGGCGTGCGGAGAAGCAGCCTTCTCCGCACGCTTGGTATGGGTTCCAAAATGGGAGGATTACTTTACGTAGCCAAGATCCTTCAGGACATCCGCAAAGAACTTAACCTCTTCTGCCCAGTATTTTCTCGTCTCTTCAGGGCCCAGGTAGCCCGGGCGGGCGTAGAGATGATTTTCCTGAACGAATTTCTTATAGATGGGGGCATCCAGGGACTTCTTGATCACGTCGTGAAGATATTTCTGACGGTCCGGCGGCGTTCCCTTCTTTACGGCCCAGGCCCTCATCAGGCCGTGCGTGTAATCGATGCCCAACTCGGCACTGCAAGGCACGTTCGGGAGAGCCGGATGCCTTTTTTCCATGATCACCACGAGCGACCGCAGTTTGCCGGCCTCGATCAGGGGCAGCGTCTCGGCAAGCTCCTCCACGGCTCCATGAATGTGCCCACCCATGATTGCCGCCTTGATCTCCGCCCCGGAATCGAACGGAACGAACGTCACCTCAACGCCTACCTTTTTGAAGAACGCCACCGTCTGGATCTCTGCCCATCCCCCGGGAGAAGTGCCGGCAAACTTCAGCATCCGGGGATTCTTCTTTCCCCATTCAACCACATCGGCCAGCGTCTTGAATTTGGAATCTCCGGAAATCGTCACTGCCGACGTATCCCACTGGATCCGCATGAGGGGATCAAAATCCCTCAGGAGTTCCGACCGCGTTTTGGGTTTTACGGAATCGATAAGATGGGACGTGGTGACGGCCAGAACCTCATACCCTTCGGCGGGCTGCTGGGAGACATAGAGCATCCCTTTGGTCGCGCCGCCGCCCGCCATATTGGTGATCACCAGCGGAACTTTCAGGAGCGGCTTCAATCCTTCCGCCACGGCCCTTGCTGCCGTGTCGCTGCCGCCGCCGACACCGAACGGAACGATGATTTCAATGGTCCGCTCGGGATACGGAGCCGCTGAGACGTTCCCGACGCCCGCCGCCAGCCCCATGACAACAAAGACCGCTAAAAAAAACATCGCCCTTTTCATACCTTTCCCTCCTTTTTTCGGTTCATACGGTTATTTGGGTACGGCTTGAATCTCAATTTGATACATGCCGTCGTGATAAAGCATGAAAACCGGCGCAGTATAGGGGCTTTCCCCGGAGCCGTCAAGCACAATCGCCGGGCAATTTTTAGTCGCCCTTTTTTGACAATGACGGCCCGGTTCAGCGCCTTGACGGCGCGTTGCAGATCCCGAATCACGGGTCTCGGGACAATCGTCCGCCCCGGCCTGCCGCAGATCGCCGTGCAGGCCAACGCCATACTTGTAATATATTGTATTTGAATGCATATTTTCAACGCCTGCCCAACCGGGATCTCGGCAAATATCACTTGAACTTGAGCAGGAAAGGGGATATAGACCGCCATACTTCGTACAATACAAAGGAGATCAGCCGGCATGGCGACGGTATTGAAAGATTCATTGCAGACGATACAAACACACCGGGCCCTAAGCCCCCATTACACGGAACTTCTCGATATCCTGGAGGAGATCATGATTCTCCGCGAGGAATACCGCCGCCGGATACAGCGGGAGACATTCCCCGTCGATGAAAAATTGATCCCGGCCAAGATGGCCGGGGGATTCCCCCTTGTCGATTTCTCTTCGATCACCGGCGACCTTACCGAACCTCAGCACTATTTTCTGGCCCTGCTGGAAATCGCGGAGAAGAGGGCGCCCGGAGAAACCGATGAAATGGCAAGGAAGATCATCGAGGGCGAAATCCGTTTCAACGACCTGATCTACGAGTCCTTCAACCCGCTGCCCGAAGAAGAAGAGGCGGCAGACGACGGGGAGAATCCCTCCTTCGATCTTGTGGAGCTCTTCATCGAAGAGAGCCTGAGGCCGGCCCTGGAGATGGTTGTGACACGCTACGGCGCCGCCGCCGCGAAGGCGGGCTGGAAGGAGGGTTACTGCCCCATCTGCGGCCGCGAACCCAAGATCGGCGAGATTCGGGGCAAGGCGGAAAACCGATATCTTTTCTGCAATCAGTGCGGCTTCGAGTGGAACTACCGGCACATCAAATGCCCCTTCTGTGGCAACGAGGAGCAGCAGAGCCTGGCCTACTTCACGATCGACGGGGATGAACGTTACCGCGTCGATGTTTGCAACGAGTGTAAGCGTTACATTAAGATCGTCGACTTCCGGGGGGTGAAACAGAAGGCGGACCTGGATGTGGAGGACATCGCCACGCTCCATCTGGATATGCTGGCCAACGACGAGGGCTACGACTGACAACCTCGCAGAAAGTCAAAAAGTCGCGAAAATGGGACGGCTTCGTAAAAAGGCCGCAGGCAAGGCGCGCGAATTCTGAGGAATGAGGCGTACTTTGCGTACGCCGCAATGACGAAGGATGAAGCGCAACGCAGCATCCGGACTTTTTACGTAGCCGTCGTGACTGACAACCTCGCAGTCGGAGAAGATGGATGGACGATAGGAACATGGCGGCAATCATCCGCCTTCTGGAGCGGGAGTTGGAGAAAAAAGAGCTCCCCATCGTTACGAAGCTGGCCGAAGAACACCGCGACCCCTTTGAGATCCTGATCTCCACACTCCTCAGCCTCCGGACCAAGGATGAAGTGACGGCGGCGGCAACGGAGCGGCTTTTCGCCCTCGCCTCCACGCCGGAAGAGATGGTGGCCCTTCCCGAAGAGGAGATCCGGAAGGCGATCTATCCCGCGGGATTTTACCGGAACAAGGCCAAAACGATTCGGCATGTCTGCCGGGAACTCATCGACCGTTTCCGGTCCCGCGTACCGGACAGCATCGAAGAACTTCTGACCTTCCGGGGGGTCGGGCGAAAGACGGCCAACCTCGTTGTCACCCTCGGGTTCAACGGGGCGGGTCTCTGCGTGGACACCCACGTGCACCGGATCTCCAACCGGCTCGGCTACGTCCGGACGAAAACCCCCGACGAGACGGAACGCGCGCTGCGGGTAAAATTGCCCCCGGAACACTGGTCCCGCTACAACACGCTGCTCGTCGCCTTCGGGAGGAACACCTGCCGCCCCGTTTCTCCTCTATGCAGCGGCTGCCCGGTGGCGGCATATTGCGATCGTTTCGGTGTAAAAAAAAGCCGTTGAAGGATCGATTTTTTGTTTCGTAGCCATCGATATCCCCGGGAAGATCATCCTTAATGCGTTGACACTTTTTTGCATGGTGATACAATCGGACCAACATAAACAACGAGAGCTTTGAATTACTCCTGAAATTCGGCAAATCGTCATTCCTGCGAATCCCGGATCGGGGTCCGGGACAGGCACAGGAATCTAGTCTTTTCAAGATCTTCTGGATTCCCGCTTTCGCGGGAATGACGATGCGGGGGCTTTTTTTCAAAGGTCTAACAATGCCCATGTTCCGGCAGCGGGCAAGGAGAAAGAGAAGGGGGAACGCAAAATGGCCATCAAAGTAGGAGTCAACGGATTCGGAAGGATCGGGAGGAACCTCATCAGGGCGGCGGCAGGCGATCCGTCCATCGAATGGATCGCGGTCAACGATATTGCGGATGCGAAAACCCTCGCCCACCTTTTCAAATATGATTCCGTGCACGGAATCTACAAAGGCGATGTCCAGGCAAAAGACCATTCGATCATGATCGACGGCAAAGAGGTAAAGGTGTTTGCCGAAAAGGACCCGGCCAGGCTGATCTGGAAGGAGATGGGGGTCGATATCGTGATCGAATCGACGGGTCTTTTCACCTCCCGGGACAAGGCGCAGGTGCATATCACCTCCGGCGGCGCCAAAAAGGTGCTGATTTCCGCCCCCGCCAAAGACGAGGACATCACGATCGTCATGGGGGTCAATGACTACCTATATGATCCACAAAAGCACCACATCATCTCCAACGCCTCCTGCACCACCAATTGTCTGGCGCCCTTCACAAAGGTTCTGCATGAGAACTTCCGGGTCAAAAGAGGGCTGATGACCACCATCCATTCCTATACGAATGACCAGAGGATCCTGGATCTTGCGCATCAGGACCTTCGCAGGGCCAGGGCCGCCGCCATGTCCATGATTCCGACCACCACCGGGGCCGCAAAAGCCGTCGGTCTCGTGCTTCCGGAACTGAAGGGAAAGCTCAACGGATTCTCCATGAGGGTTCCGACACCGGACGTCTCGGTCGTGGACCTCGTTGCCGAAATCGAGAAAAATGCAACCGTCGAAGAGATCAACGCCGCGCTGAAAGAGGCGGCCGAGGGTAAAATGAAGGGGATCCTCGCCTATTCGGATGAACCGCTGGTTTCGATCGATTATCTGGGCAACCCGCATTCCTCCATCGTGGACGGAAAATCGACCATGGTGATCGAGGGCAATCTGATCAAAGTCCTTGCATGGTACGACAATGAGTGGGGCTTCTCCTGCCGGATGATCGATCTCCTGAAGCTTGTAGCCAACAGCCTCTGAGCGGGGGGGGACATCTTTGGTTCTTGAAGAGCGGTATTCGCGGCTGTTCCCCAAAAGAAAGGATGGTGGCGTATGAGTCAAGTAGAGGTTTTTGAATGCAGGCGACCGATTCTCGGCATCAACAGCCTGGGGCGAATCGGGAAGCTTACACTCTGGCACCATATCGGCAGAAAATATTTCCAGGAAATCGTCGTCAATGTAGGCAGGGGGGTTGGCACCGGACTTTCCGCTATCGCTCAATTAATCGAGAAGGATGCAACCTACGGAACCATCCACCGGTTCCTGCGCGGCGTCAAGGCGGAAAGGATGATCCGGATTGTCGATGAAAAGAGGGGCGCGCTCCTCATCGACGGCATCCCCGTCACCATTCTGCGGGAGGCAAGAAACCCCGCCGATATCCGCTGGCGCGACCACGGCGTTGATGTGGTGGTGGAATGCACCGGAAAATTTCAGGACCCGACCATCGCTCCGGATGACAAAAACGGTTCCATTACCGGACACCTTGCCGGCGGCGCAAAAGTCGTTATCAATTCCTCGCCGTTCAAAATAAAAAACCAGGCATTGCCCATGCCGGACGAGGCGATCACGCTCATCTACGGGATCAACCACACCGCATTTGACTATAAAAAACATCGGGTTGTGTCAGCCGCTTCCTGCACGACCACCGGCCTCGCGCACATGATCAAGCCGCTCCTCGAAGATCAGGCGACCAGCAAGATCCTCACCGCATCGATGTCAACGGTTCATGCGGTCACAAACTCGCAGAGCATCCTCGATAAGACGCCGAAGGCCGGCGAAAAGGATCTGCGCAAGAACAGAAGCACGCTGAACAACATCATCCTCACGTCCACCAATGCAGCCGAAGCGTTGAGTCAGGTGATTCCGGAGGTGAAAAATATCGGTTTTATGGCGGATTCGATCCGGGTGCCGACGAATACGGAATCTTTGATCGTCCTGAATGCGACTTTTCAATCCCGCGCAAACAAGGACGGCGCCATTGCCCCCCTCAGCCGGGACAGGCTTAACGACATCTACAAAAAGGCGGCTACCGATCCCGAACATCTGGTGGTCTATTCGGAAGAGCAGAACGTATCGACCGATCTGATCGGCATGGATGCGGCCATTGTGATCGAAGGACAATTCAACCATACCCGGACCGCATTCATTGATGTGGACCTCTCCAATGTGCCCGATCTGCCGGAGGCGTTTCTCAAGACGTTATCACGATCGACGATGCGGATCCCCGTTGTGCACGCCAAGATATTCGGCTGGTATGACAATGAATACGGCAGCTACACGAACAGGCTCGGTGATTTGACCGCATACATCCATCAAAGCCTGTTTCGTTAAACAACTTCCGTCGGTGTTGCACTGTACCGCTCGGTCGTCAATTGCTTGATCTCCGATCTTATATGCTTCAGTGCCATCTGGTGGCTCTGTGTGGGTGTATATTTTCCCGGCGTTACCGTTACCTCTGTCGTTACCTCTTGACATCAGCCATGATCATCATTACGTTATGTTCATTCAACAGAAAATCATATTTCCTTGTTTTGACATGCATCTTATGATATATGCCGGTTCGCAAAGTGAGTAACCAGGATTATCTGTTTTATAAAAACCCTAGTGATCACAATCTAAAGCACGCAAAGGGGCAATTTTATGTCCAGCGTAAAATTTAATGATTTGACAAAGGAAATCGAGATGGAGGGTTCGGAATCCTTCATAGAATCGAATTTTGACAAGATCCAGGATCTACTGGTCGAAAGTTTTGGAGTGAAAAAGATGATAGCACCAAGAGAAACAAAGATGAACCGGGAAGCCATATCAGTTGTAAAAATAAAAGAATCTCAAGTAGTTGTTGAGATAAAAAGGCATGAATTATCCGAAGCGTCCCCAATATTACCGGCAACAAAGTCCTCCATGTCCGAAAATTCTCACGAAATAAAAGCCAATAGACCGCCTTTAAGGAAATATATCCGGAAAGTGGGAATCCCAGGTCATGAACGGACAGTGGTTGAAGTTGTCGAACAGAAACCAAAGGAAATTACGCTTGCATCACTGAAAGAGAAATTTGGATTGTCCGAGACAAAAATCGGCGGGATAATCCGGGATGCTGAAAAGTTCGGTAAGATAAAAAGAGTTATGAATGGATCGTATGCATGGTCGCAAGGATGAACAAGTGCATAAATTGAGACCTTTGAAAATCTACTCTTTACTGTCACCCCGGCGAAAGCCGGGGTCCAGAACATTTTGAAATCACCGGATTCCGGCGCCTGTCCCGGACCCCGATCCGGGATTTGCCGGAATGACGATTTACCGCGTTTCAGGAGAAATTCAAAGGTCTCATTCTGTCTAAAAAAATCTATGCCGGAGCTCCGGCATAGGTTAACTATTTGATGTGTTTAATGTACTTGCGACAGTACTCCCCGTTTTTCATCCTCCACCATGCCCCGCCGTCAGGCCAATTGGCTTGGCTGCAACCGGTAAATTATCTCGTTCAGACGGTCCGTCAATTGCTGGTTCAATTGGTCGATTTCACCGGTCCAGAATCAGCGGATTAATGGAAGAGATTTTCCGATCCTCTCCGCAAAGGGCGGATGGATCACACCCGCCTCGGTAACGATGGCCGTAATCAGATCGTGGGGCGTCACATCGAACGCGGGATTCCAGACGGAAACCCCCTCCGGGGCGGTCCGGACGCCGCCGCAGTGGGTCAGCTCGGCGGGGTCTCGCTCCTCAATTGGAATCAGTCTGCCGTCGGCAAGCGCCGGATCGATCGTCGAGAGGGGTGCGGCAATGTAGAAAGGTATCCCATGCGCCCGGGCGAGAACGGCGATGGCGTACGTCCCGATCTTGTTTGCCGTATCGCCGTTGGCGGCGATCCGGTCCGCGCCGACGATGACAAGGTCGACCTCTCCCCGCTGCATCAGGAAGCCCGCCATATTGTCCGCAATCAGCATACAGGGAATGGCTTCGCGCATCAGCTCCCAGGCGGTCAGCCTCGCCCCCTGCAGGACGGGACGGGTTTCGTCCACGTAAACATGGAGTTTTTTCCCCTCTTCCCGGGCAGCGCGGATGACGCCCAGCGCGGTCCCGTAACCGGCGGTGGCCAGCGCCCCGGCGTTGCAGTGGGTGAGAATCCGGGCGCCGTCCGGGATCAACGCGCTCCCGTTCTTGCCGAGACGGCGGTTGATCACAATATCCTCTTCCCCGATCCGGATCGCCTCGGATATCAACGCCTCCCGGATCGGCCGCAGGGATCCTGCCGTTTCCTGCCCGACCGAAACCCCATCCATCAAAGCGTGGCTGTCACCGTCTGGGAAAAGTGATAGCGTCTTTTCGGCGCGCCTTTTCGGGCCGGAGGCGGGTCGTTTCGAAAGGCTGGAAGAGGCTGCCGCCGGAGGGCAGGATTCCTCATCGCTTCCCGGGAGATGGGCCAGGGTATCGTCAAAACACCGTTTCATACGATCGATCGCCCAGAAGAGGTTCCGGGCCGTCGGGCGTGTGGCGGCGAATTGCCGGCAGATTTCGTTGAAGGCTCTCAGGAAGGCCTCGGGTGAAGAGTCGGGAAGATGGAGGGCGCCGAGGGCGATTCCCATCGCCGCGGCGACGCCGATCGCCGGGGCGCCGCGGATGGTCAGATCTTTGATCGCAACGATGACCTCATGGTAATCGGTGCACGTGACATGCCGCTCCAGAAGCGGCAGCGCCCGCTGATCAAGCAGGACGACCGCATTGTCTTTCCAGCAAATCGTGCGGATCTCTTTTTCCATATCGGCACATGGGTAAGGAGTAAGGTGCGTTTCACGCCTTACTCTTCACGCCTTCCGCCTCACGTTCATGATGCCAGCATCTTCTTCAGGAGGTCGTTGATCAGTTGGGGGTTCGCCTTCCCTTGGGTCGCCTTCATCACCTGGCCGACGAAGAAGCCGAACACCTTCTCCTTTCCGGCGCGGTATTGCTCGACCTGCGCAGGACTCTTCCCGATGATCTCGGCAATCGTTTTGGTCAGGGCGCCCTCGTCGGTGATCTGAACCAGACCCTTTTCCTTGACGATCTCCCCCGGCGGCTTTCCGCTTTTGTACATTTCTTCGACCACGTCCTTGGCCATCTTCCCGCTGATCGTCCCGGCATCAATGATTTGTATCAGTTCCGCAATGGCACGTGGTGGAATGGGCGAAGCCGTAAAATCTTTTTTATCCTCGTTAAGCATTTTCATAAGATCACCCGTGATCCAATTGCTTGCTGCCTTTGCTGCTTTTGGATTTATTGTGGGGAAAGAAGCAACTGTGATCTCATAAAATGAAGCTGTGGCCGGTGTCGCGGTGAGGACGCCCGCATCGTAAGCCGGGATCTGGTACTCCCGCATGAACCGCTCCCGTTTCTCCAGCGGCAGCTCGGGCTGCCCCTTCCGGATCTCTTCGATCCAGGCGTCGTCGATCACGATGGGGACCAGATCCGGATCGGGGAAGTAGCGGTAGTCGTGCGCCTCCTCCTTGCCCCGCATGGAGTGGGTCACGCCCGCCGTGTCGTCCCAGAGACGGGTCTCCTGAACCACCTCGCCGCCCCCTTCGAGGACGTATTGCTGGCGTTTGATCTCGTATTCGAGGGCGCGCTGGACGTTCCGGAAGGAGTTCATGTTCTTGAGCTCCGCCCGGATCCCGAAGGGCTCCGTCCCCCGCGGGCGTAGAGAGATGTTCGCATCGCAGCGGAAGCTCCCCTCCTCCATGTTCCCGTCGCAGATCTCAAGATAGACGAGGATCTCGTGCAGACGCCGGAGGTAGGCCGCCGCTTCTTCCGCGCTCCGGATGTCCGGCTCGCTGACGATCTCGATCAGCGGCACGCCCGTCCGGTTCAGATCGACGTAGCTCGCGGGATTGTGCTCGTCGTGCATCAGCTTCCCCGCGTCCTCCTCCATGTGGATCCGCGTGATCCCGATTTTCTTCTGCCCGCCGTTGATGTCCACCTCCACCCAGCCGTGCTCGGCGGGCGGATGGGCGTACTGGGAGATCTGGTACCCTTTGGGAAGATCCGGGTAGAAGTAGTTCTTTCGGGCGAAGTTGCACTCCCGGTTGATCACGCAGTGCGTCGCGAGGGCCATCTTCATCATGAACTCCACGACCTTCCGGTTGAGCACCGGGAGCACCCCGGGCATCCCAAGACAGACGGGGCAGGTGTGGGTGTTTGGCGCCGCCCCGAACTTCGTGGAGCAACCGCAGAAGATCTTCGCATCCGTGAGGAGCTGGGCGTGGATCTCCAGCCCGATGACCGGTTCAAATTCCATTACAGCGTGGGTCTCCTTTTCTCAATATGGGCCTGTTTTTCATAGGCCGAGGCGAACTGGATCAACCGTCCCTCCTGGAGGTGTCCCGCCAGGAACTGCACCCCGACGGGGAGCCCGGCGGCGGTGAAGCCGCAAGGAACGGAGATCCCCGGAATCCCCGCCAGGTTTGTCGAAATCGTGAAGATGTCGGACAGGTACATCTGCATCGGATCGTCCGTCTTCTCGCCGATCCGGAAGGCGGGCGTGGGCGTCGTCGGGGTCAGGATCACGTCGCACTTCGCGAACGCCAGGTCGAAATCCCGCTTGATCAGCGCCCGGACCTGCGAGGCCTTCTTGTAGTAGGCGTCGTAGTAACCCGACGAGAGCGCGTAGGTGCCGATCATGATCCGCCGTTTCACCTCGGCGCCGAAACCCGCGGCGCGGGTCTTCTTGTACATCTCCATCAGGTCGCGGCCCTCTTCGGAGCGGAAGCCGTACTTGACGCCGTCGTAGCGGGCGAGGTTGGAACACGCCTCCGCCGGCGCAACGATGTAGTAAACCGCAAGGCAGTACTCGGTATGGGGAAGCGACACCTCGATGCACCTTGCCCCCGCCCCCTCGACGACCCGGATCGTTTGACGGACGGCCGCCTCGACCTCCGGATCGATCCCGGCGATAAAGTACTCCTTCGGGATCCCGACGGTCCAGCCTTCGATTCCGCGGCCCAGGAACTGCCGGTAATCGGGAACATCCTCCGGCACCGAAGTCGATTCCCTGGGGTCATAGCCCGCGATCACGTTCATCAGGATGGCGCAGTCCTCCACGTCCTTCGTGAAAGGGCCGATCTGGTCCAGCGATGAGGCGAAGGCGACGAGGCCGAAGCGGGAGACCCGGCCGTAGGTCGGCTTCATCCCGACGACGCCGCAGAGGGCCGCCGGCTGGCGGATGGAGCCGCCCGTGTCGGAGCCCAGC
>Ga0315286_10000741_pt1 | contig 28365 bp, 55 predicted proteins | sample YL17G10_0_MG_FD_205038 | JGI IMG/M metagenome (GOLD analysis project Ga0315286, IMG submission 205038) | Sediment microbial communities from Yellowstone Lake, YNP, Wyoming, USA - YL17G10_0 | ecosystem: Environmental > Aquatic > Freshwater > Lake > Sediment | place: USA: Wyoming | collected... | reverse complement strand
TGAAATCTTAATCCGATGTACATTATAATAGCTCCAGAAATCATATTTACTGCACATCCAGCTATTGCAATTGCTAGTTTCTTTCTATAAGGAAGATTTATAAAGGCATTTTTTATTTTTGTTGCTTTTAACTCTCCTTTTAATTCACAATATCCTCCAAATAACCAGGGAGTTAATTGATATATTGTATTTCCTATTTTTTTACTTAATAAAACAGGCTTACCAAATCCTATACTATATCTAATAACACCACATTTACACTTCTTAGCTACAATTAGATGAGCTGCTTCATGCACAATTGTAATAATAATTAAACTGACTATAAAACAAATTATCATTTGGACACCCACTTTCTTTGAAAGATAGTTATACCGTTTTGATGGTCTAGTTCATGCTGTACGCATATAGATTCTAGGTCTTGAAAGGCTCCTGTTTGTAATTCCATTTTTTCATTATAATACTGCACAATACAAAAAACATATCTACGAGTAATAACATCAATCCCAGGAAAACTCATACAGGATTCTCCTTTAACTTTAATGAGTCTTTCTTTTTCTATAATTTTAGCATTAATAAGAACGTATTCACCGTATTGTACCTGTTTATTTTTATCAATAGTTTTGGGTATCTTTATGTAAGAAATTTTTTTATTAAATCCTATTTGATTTGCTGTAAGTCCAACACACTTTTTTGATTCTAATGTATCTTTTAAGTCCTGAACAATAGATTTAATATCATCTTCTTTAGTAACTTCCAGACAGGGTTTCCGAAGTTCTTTTATATTAGTTATAATCGGTTTAATCATTCTTATCTCCTTTATATTCTTCAGAAAGAACTTCTGATAGACATAAAACTACTATTGTAAGTCCTATTATACAAATTATCATTAATAAATATACTAACATTACTATTTTCCTCCTAATAATAAAACTGTACCAACAATCATTCCCCACCAATAAGTAATTGGTAATCCTAAAAACCATCTATTATGCCATTCTATTGTTTTTTTCCGAAATCTTTTCCAAGTATAGTGAGGATTAAAAATAAACCACAATACATCTTCAATAACAAAAAACCAAGATACCATTCCAAATATAGTACTTTCTATTTTCCAAGTTCCCAATTCATTAATAAATAAACCATGAAATACAGTTATAAATAATAACAATAAAAAAATGTGATAACCAGTCAATGCTTTTCCACCTAATAATTTTCTAAAAAAAACATTAATACGAAAGGTAGGTAGAAGTTTTGCCCAACCCCATTTTCCTTCTACCTGAATTTCCCACAGGGCTGTTATAATAGCTAAAATTACAGTAAAAATACAATATTTAAGCATTTATCCTCTTCTCTGGTACCCAATCAGGTTTCCAATACTTTCTATCTAATATTTCTTGTATTCTTTTGAAATCTCTGTATGTCATGTATCTATCTTCTATAGATAAAATAAACGCATCTGCTATACCCCTAACATTAACTCCTGTTAAAATTTTTTCTTCAGTTTTACGAGTATTTACTTTTTTAACTTGCGACTTCTGAGTTCTATGTGAATGAGTCATTATTTCGGTTCCTTTATAATAGAAGGTGCTAAATTACCTGCGGTACCCATTATGGCAGAGGCAATAAAACAAGCTTCCTCTACAGTCATTTCTATTGACCTATTTGCTAATTGTCCTTTTAAACATAAAGTAATATAATCTTTCTTATATTTTGTAGGTTTTTTATTTACTCCAGAACAAATAAAATTACTACCCTTACACTGATATATTAAACAAGGTTTACAATTTTTATTTTTTCTAGGACACTTGAACATTACTAATGCCTTTCTCTCTAGTAACTATAAACTGTTTAACTTCTTCAAGCTCAACTCTTGATTGATATACCGCTATAATTTGAAAAGGAAGTGTTTTACAAATTTCTATTAAATTTTTAAAATTAATACTATCTAAATTATTTAAAGAATCATCCATAATAACAATACCTGTCTTATTCTGCTGCATTAGAATTGCTAGTTTAAAAATAACCGAAAGAAAGCATCTTTGGCCGGTTGATAATTGGTCATATTTAAGTATCTGTTCATTATCCTTTACTTTAAGAAAATCTTTATCAGCACTAAATTCTACAGAGATATTAATAGGTTGTAAAAGATTATTTATAATAATCTGCAAAGAAGATAGCCATTCCTTTATATATTCCCCAGCAAACGAATCTAAGACCTTTATAGCCTCATCATATATAAGTATATCATATTTTGTGTATTTATAATCCTTAAATTGGAAAGCACCCTTCAATCTTAGTAGTTTTTCTCTTGCTTTGTTCTCCTTATTCCGCAGAACTGACAGAGTATCGTCATAATATCCTATAGATTCTTGTTCGGATTCTAACTGTTTTTTATAGTTAATTATCTCTTCTTTTAATAAGTCTATTTCTTTAGTTAATCCTAAAATATTGGGTTTATTCTTAGGAGCAATTTTCTCACATTTTGTTTTTAAAACTGGACATATACCTTCATCTACCTTTTTCATTTCTTGTTGTTTGTAATTAATAATCTTTTCTCTACTTGAGATTTCAGATTTAATCTGCCCTATAATTCCTTGCTGGGTATTCTTATCTTTTTCAAATCTATCATAATCATTCTTTATCTCATCTAATGAAGCATTTAATAGGTCTAATCGCTTTATAGAAAGATAATGCTTATATAATTTCTTATCTACCGAATATCTTTCTCTTTCTACCTTTTTAGTTAAAAGTTGAGTTCTAATATTTGTAAAAATACCTTCTATAAATCCCATTAATGTCTTTCTTAAAGAAACAATACCTAAATCTAGAACATTTATCCCATTCTTTAAATCTACACATCTATATTGCCTAAAGAAATTAACATCTCCGAAATGTTCATTAATAAATTGCTGTTTAATAGTTGCAGTATTGGCTTGAACTTCTTTATCATTTAGAAAAACTTGTAACTCGCTGGGTATCTTCCTTATTATTTTAAATGTATCGTTACCTTTTTGTATTACAACTGTAATACTCGTTTCCTTTTCTCCTATTCTAATTAAATCTTTAAGTGTAAGTCCTTCTTCACAATAACCATATAATGCAAACAAAATTGCTCTTAACACTAAAGTAGATTTCCCACTACCATTACCACTTTCGTTTTGATTGTCTAAATTTCTTCCTGATATAATATTTATTTTCTCAAAAGTAGTTTCAACCGATTTAAAAAGTTGTAGATTAGTAATCTTTAAGGATTTAATTATCATTTTATTTATAATAATAGTTAGTTAAGAATTTAAAGTGTTTTCTTTTATTTTTATATCTGTTATCAAGTAATCCACAAATAATATCATATACATAATTACAATTTTTATCTAATTTTAATTTATAAATAAAGTAATGCCCAAACTCATGTAGAATGGTATCTATTTTATCTTTTAAAGATAATTTATTTTGAATTCTAATAGTATTATTTAAATAATCATAAACTCCCATAAAATCATTTTTCTGCCAAACATCTTTTACGAATTTTATTTTAATCATTGTCTATTTCTTTCTTTAGTATCTCCATAATTTTTATATCTATTTTTTGATTCTTGAGCCAATTAGTAAAAGATTCTTTAAAACTATTCATTTCAGTTTTCGCACTTGTCGGTACTAAATCCGAAACCACATTGAACTCTGTAGAATATTTAAATACTTCGAATTTTGAACTATATTTATGACACAGAGGAAGGAACTGTCTGAAGGATTCGAAATCCAAGATTTTAACCTTTACTTTAGTATTTGGGTCTAATTTGTCTAAATAAGTCTGACATTGACCTAAATTTAAGGCATTTTTGCCCTGTTTTAGCCCCATAGAGCAATTATCTTTAGATAGGGTATCATCTTTACTATTGGAATTTTGCCTATTTTGTTCTAAGTTGTTGTCTTGCATTTAGTTACCTCTATTTTTGATAAATTGTTTTACCTATTCGTAACATTTCTTGCTCCGTAAAATATTCCCCCTTAATTGTATTACACCTATAACAAGCTAATACTATATTATTTAATACATATCCCTTGTTATTATTTTTTCTATCTATTGATAATCTATTTTTACATCTTTTTTCTTTTATATCACAATTTATTTCTTCTAAAGTTCTTTTACAATAATGACAAGTTTTGACTTGAGAATTATACCAATTAATAAAATCTTCTTTTGTTATATTTAATTCGATATTCCTTCTGATTATATTTTGTTTTATTATAGATAAAATTACATTGGGAGTCAATCTATGATTTTTTCTTTGTTTTTTATTCCCAATTAATCCACATTCTTTAGAACAAAATTTTTGATGATTACCAGGTGGAATAAAATCTTTTTTACAAATTAAACAAATCTTCTTTTTTTTAATTATCGGTTTATGATGTATTTTATAATATTTATTTTGACAATTTTTACAGTGGTAATTTAAATCGTCTTTATCATTACCTTTACAAAAATCGGTTATAGGTAATTCTATTTTACATCTACTACAAATTTTAGTTTTCATTTTTTAATATTATCTCTATCATTTTTATTGGTGTTTTGAGTTTCATAAAATGCACTTTTTCAGTCTCGGTTCCGTAGTCTGTAATAAGAGCCACGATTTTTGCCTTATCTTCGGCTTCATCAAAATTAACATACCTGCAACTTCCCAAATGCACAATATTTTTTGGAATTAACTGATAACTATGAATATGTCCCAAAAAAACATATAAATAATTTTTAAATTCTTCTTTAGAAAGTTTGGCATCGTAATTACTTTTAGATTCTTTAATTGAAAAATGTCCGCAATAAAGATGATTACCATCTTTATATTCTTTGACTACTTGTACATTATTAGAAAGTATACCATAATGATTTAATATTGATTCTTCTTGAGTAGTAGATTCGTGGGAATTTGCTGCCAGTATTATAATTTTTTTATTGAGTCTTCTAATAAAGGTAGCAAAGACATCTAATTCTGCGGATGTAGGTTTGAGAGAATCAAAGGTGTCTCCAAGATTAATTAAAGTATCGACATTATACTTATTTGCCAACATGCCGATTTCTTCAAGAATCAAGGCACATTCTTTAAGTGAGGATTGTGTAATATGAAGGTCTGAAAATAACAGAATATTATTCATCTTTAATAATCTCTTTCGGAAGGATGACCTGTGGAACCGAGAGCATGCATTGTGGGCATCTCGCCATAGGTATTATCCCATAAAATTTTACGCACTACCAATTTCTCTAATTTCCTTTTCGATTTCTTTTCTTTTTTGTTTGCCACGTTCGTCTCCTTTAACTTTAGTAGAAGGATTGATTGTCCATATTTTTCTTACTTTAACTGTAACATCACAAGGTTTGTTACAATAAGTACAAACATGATACATTGTACATTGTTTATTAAAATCGTTCATACCTTCAACTCTTACTTCTTTATTACAACAGATACTTTTTAAATTACTTTTCTTTTTCATTTTTTCTTTCTTTTGGATTCTTTTTAGAAGGTAACTTATAAATTCCATCAATTTCTTCTGCTAGTTCAGATAGTTTTTTTAATTTTAATTCAAACATTTTATCAAAAATATCTTTACAACCAGGACAGATTTGTTTTACTTCACGTGATATCTTTTCCATATAATCGTTATAATCTTTTATTTCGCTAGTAGAATCTCCTACGGGTGTAGTAACATACATCATGTAATAATCATGCTCTTTTAATGGTGCCATACAAAAATCACAGTAAGTTATTTGCATTTGGTCTCCTTGTTACAATCTTTTCCTAATTGAATTGGGTAAGATACTATTTATTAAATAAAATAATATATTCGGTTTCTTAAAACCCGTTAGACCTCTGCATCTATAAGGATAATAAATATAAGTAGTATACCACAAATCTAACATACATCCTATAGCTAATAATGAAGAAATAATAATAAACCAATCTATAATAACATATCCATATCCTAATTTTACTACGTCATTTAAAATAGCAAAATTAATAAATTTTCTACTTTGGGATTTAGCAGTTTTAGTTTTTCGAATTTTAGCTGCTTGCAAAGAATATTTTATAGCATCGAAAATAGATGTTATAATTAATAATCCACCTACTATTTCTTTAAGTGCCATATTCATCTTTTTCTACCTCTATACAAGTATAACATATTTTGTAACGATTCTTTGGGGAGAGAAGGAAGTTTCCATCTCTCCATCTAAGTTACTTTACTTCTTTTGCTGCTCTTGCTTCTTTTGCTTTACGGATATTTACTTTTTCTTCTTCGGTTAAAAGCTGATTACTTCTCATTGTACTTAAAAATTTTACTACTACTTTTAATGCTCTGACTACCTTTACACCATCGCTAACTGTAGATACTTCAATTGCTTCCAAATCTTTAAGTGCTCCATCAACCGTTATCACTTTAACACCTCCTATTTTGTATTTAATATTGATTAAATAATTCTTCCAATAATCACGATTAAAATTAACTTTAGAATTACATCCAATACAAAGTGTAATCAAGTTATGTTTAGAACAATTTTGTTTATTATAATCAATATGATGTACATCTTTACCAGATTTGTAACAAATAGCACATCTGTAATTATCACGTTTACGGATTTCTTCTTTTAATGTTTCAGTCCATTCTAAAGAATAAGGTTCAAAACTCAATCCACCTTGCCAATTTGGATTATTCTCTGGTGTTTTAAGTCTTTTAGCATGGCATTTTCCGCAACGGTCAGCATCATATCTTTTTACTTCTTCTCCACAATCGATACATTTCAAATTTGTTCTAATACATTCTCCATGTTTGTGATTTGGATTATCATTTCCTACATTGTAATGTTCTTTTCTGTTCCCTCCTTTTTCTGGTACAATTTTTACTTCTTTATATACGGATATCCTATGTACATCCCTGCTGCTCCTACTACTATTCCTATTAACAACACTACTAGATGAAACAATCTGTCCATCTGTTCCTCCTTTGGTTAGGTTAAGTTCTTTTTCTTTTTTATCTAATTGTTCTTTCCAGTCGCTCATTTTATTGTATAGTTAAATTTTCTAAAAAGTATAGAATTCCTTCTTTGGTAATGATTAGAACATCTTGGTCGCCATCTCCATCATAATCAATTACTACAGGATAGTTGATAGAATAATTAACTCCTGGAGCTAAATTCTTTAGTATATGTACTTTAAACTGAGGTACCGCAGCATATGAGATTGTAAATACTAACAAAATACTAATAAATACTAAAATAGGAATTAGTTTTTTCATTTATCATACCTCATTCTAATAGTTGTTGGATGTCTTGGAAGGTCTTTTGCCCCAACAAGCATCCCCTTATATTCTACATATTTTCCGATAAAATTTTTAGGATTCTTCCAAATATTTTCTTTTTCTTCATCATTCATAGCAATAGTAACCTTTAATTCTTTTCCTTTATACATAACCACAAATGCTGCTGCTTTTTTAATTAGTATTCTATCATCTTTCTTTTTACTGGTTACTGACCTTCCCAATTCATTAATTTTCTTTTCTGCATCTTCTCTTACTTTTGTTGCTTGAACAATTCCTATAATCTTAGAGTCGAAAGTGTGAAATGGTTTCATTTTATAAATTAAACCTTCTTTAATAGTTCCTCTTCCAAATTTATATCTACCGTTAGGGTCTCTTAAAATTAATCCATCACATCCCCAACCAATTGCCCCATCGTAAATATTGTTAATTGCTTCTTGTGAATCAACTACATGTTGACTCACTATTTTAACATAATTAGTTATATCTAATCGTTTAATCCAATTAATTCTATCTATAAAAGGAGCATTAAAATCATTATCTATAATACAATCAAAACAATAAAAGAATAAATCATCTGGGAGTTCTTTATCAAGTTGTCTGGTAATTCCAGATAACTCATTAAATGTAATTGATTTTGCAAGTAATTCTCCATCAAAAACTAATCCCACTTCTAATGTATACTTGGCTATATGTTCAAATCTCTTTCTTAATTGTACATTAGGAAATTGTTTTAATGCTCTACTATACATTTTCCCATCTTTAAATATACATCTAATCCCATCTAATTTATAACTAACAAGTAAAGGATACTGTAATGTTTTAATATCGACTGCCTGATTAGGTGCGAGCATTGGTTTGAAGTTTTTCATATTATTCTTTTAATCCATTAAGTGCTAAAATAATTGCATCTGTAATATCATCTGAAGTTTCTTGTGTTCCAAAAATATTATTTATAAAATCTACTAATTCTTTTTTCTTTTCTTCTCTTTTACTTCCTTTTTTTAATTGAGATTTAAATCCTATTCCTTTTCTTGCTGATAGAGGAAATATTATTTTTATCTCTTCAAAATTATCAAATAATTCTGCGAAAATTATTCCTGCTAACATACGTAATAATCCAAATGTTACTGGGTTAAAACTAAGAAAAGAATTTTCTAATACTAATACAGTTTTGTTTGCTTTCTTCTGACCGAATTCATTTTTCTTAAAATCTCTTATACTCCTTAACATAAATTCTAACTTTTCCACAAATTTATCAGATAGTTCATCAGTCTTTTTAACCACAGGTAATTTAAAAATAGAAGTTTTTACTTTAAGATTCTTTTTATCTGTCTCAAGAATTGCTAATCCTGTTATACTAGCAGTATCCACGCCAACGACATAGGTATTAATTCTTAATTTAAACCCCAGTCGTTTTTCTATATCTTTAATTTTAAAATTCATTTTTACTCCAGTTCATGAATTGGTAATTCATGGTCAGGTTGTCCATCATTTGTACTATTTTCTAATAATTTATATGGTACCTTAATATAATCTAATACTTTACCTACTCCTATTTTATTAATACAATAATCCCAAAGTTGCGGATGTGTCTTTGCCATGCATTGAAATTTATTAGGTTCTTTTTCTAAATGAGTTCCAAACATACAAAACATACATCCTGTTCTTTGTTGCCCTTTATCATAGATTGTAGCATACTTTAAATTATACTTCTTAATATATGCCCAGATATCTTCTTCTAGCCAAAAACTCATAGGTCGTGATTGAACTTTACCTGTAAAACTATTACATCCATTTTGTAAATATGTAATTTCTCTTAATCTACTTTCACTTGCCATTGTAGCTACATAAGGATGTAATCCTGTTTTCTTTGTATAATTTTTAAATGGGAGTTTTTTCATTACATTACAGCATTGGTCTGAAATTTTAAAAGGAGCTTTTATTAAAAATTTCCATTTTGCTGGTAATTTCCAACTTCCAGATGCTTTCTTTCCATCTCCTCTTATACCTGTTAAATAAAGATTTCTTACAGTAGCATTTCCCTCACTTGGATTACGCACACACTCAAGCATTTTAGCAATCTTTTTACTGGTAACTGGGTATCCATAAGTATCTAATACCTGTTTAAAGGTCATTTCAGGTCTAATAATCTCTACATTATCTGTTTCTCTGACAAATTGTACCACTTCCGGCCATTCTAGTCCTGTATTAACAAAGACTGCCTTAACATCAGGGTACATACTTCTAACTATATGCAAAAGAACTGTACTATCCTTACCACCAGAAAAAGATATACATACTTCTCCCTGTAATTTATCATGAAATGCTCTTATTCTTTCTTTTGTTAAGATTATTTTTTGTTCTAAAGGTAATGATTGTCTTTGTTTTAATTCCCAAATCTGAATTTTATTAGGCATTATTTCCCCCCTAATTTTTTATCAAAAATTCCATCTTTAATTTCTTTCTTAAAACGAGTATCTAAATCAGTAACATAAATTCCTGGGCAAATATTTTTTCCTTGTTTATCTTTCTTGTGGTCAATTTTAAATGGGGTTTTAGTTTTACTTTGCATCCTCAATAATTCTTTCCACAAATCAGGAAAATACTTATATACATTCCTTAATGCTGTAAGGGGTTGTAAAGGACAACACCAACAAGAAGTACTATTCATATACTTATATAAATTTTCAAAATTAAATCCTTTTGCCTTACAATAATCTAAACAATCCTGTTCAGTCATTCCCCATTCTATTAAAGGAAATCTTTTTGTTGTATCTTTGGTATATCTTTCCATTCTGTATTCTTCGCCTTTTGTAAAACCGATATAATTAATATAAGGTTTTTTATCAACTAAATATTTACGAATAGTATCTTGTTTTAATCCTGTACACCATCTTAAATTAAATCGGGGGAATCCTTTTCCTTTACCAATTGCACAAGGTTTTTCGAACATCCACCAATCAAATGATTTTTCAGAAGTAAGCCATACAATAGGTCTTTTTATATATGCTTCTACTTTTTTAACATGAGCATATACTTCCGGCCATTCCCAGCCTGTATCAAAGAACACAATTTCATCTATGGGCTTCTTTTCTTCTAATAATCTTAGAAGTACCGCAGTAGAATCCTTACCCCCTGAAAAACTAACTATGTAGTACATTTTTTCTTTCTCTCTTTTTTAGGTTTAATTTCTTTTATTAAAGATAAATCCCATTTCAATGCTAAAAAGATTGCTTCGCACTTCATTGTAATAGATTTATCAATTACTTTATCATAATTAACTTCTTTAATATGGGTATTAGTATCTTCATCATAACAAAGAACATCCTTATTAACTTCTTTTTCGGAAGATTGCACCGATTTTTCTCCTGTTTCTTTATCAGTCTTATTTCTACTAGATTTTCTTGTAGCAGTACCAAATGATTTTACAGGAATCCAATAGAAACTATCTCCTGTATTTTTCTGAAAAGAGGGTACTAATTCTTGAGTATATTGTAAAGCTCTTAAAAATATAGGAATTGATTTGTAAGTTTCTGCTTCTTTAGATATTCTGCAAGGAAATCCTACATCAATCAGAGGTAGCGTTTTAATTCTTTCTTTTTCTGTATTTATCCATTTAATTATTTCTTCTTTTGGTTCTTCATTCATAATTTTATTAATTAAAGTATTCTGAAATTCTCTAATAAAGTTAGAACTATCTTTTCTACGAACTTCGATACCCTTTATTTCTTCTTTTATACCTTTGGGTGTAGATAGATATCCTTTATAATGACACAATGCAATAACAAAAAGTTTTTCAAACTGACCTTCTAAATCAAATGCAATATCTATTCTATCTTTATTGTATTTTTCTTTTGCCCATTGTTTAATTAACTCATTACATAAATCCTTTGGATTTTCTTTTGCTTCTATAAAAACAGAATCAGTATCTATATAAATAACATTTACACTACGTTTTTTTAATTCGTCTTCAATGTAGTGTAATAAATCTCTAATTAAAAATGTAATACTTGAAGCTATTCTATAATCAAATAATCTAAAAATCTTTAATCCGCACACACCAAAAAGAGAATTAACTACTGCTTTAATAGCATTATACTTAATTTCTAAATCTTTATATTCTTCTAATTCTGGATTGGTTGATTTGAGTTGTGCTTTTAAAATATCTTTCTTACTAATTAATTTTCTAGCAATTGTAGGAAGTAAAGCATTTTCGTTCTGGTAAAACTTTACCTTGTTTATGGTAATTCCTTCATTCTTAATATTTGAAATGTCTAGACAAAAATTAATTATAGCCATTGGGTATGCCGAAGAAAGGTCTAATTTCCAAAGACCTTTATACAAACCTGTATCGCATCTTCTATAAGCTCCTTCAAATCCAATTTCTTCTACTTCAATTCCTTCTCCATAATGCTTAGAAGGTAATATTATCCCTTTTTGTTTGGCTTCTCTTAAAAGAATTACATCTAACATCTTACTATTCCAGGTAACATCACTCCATTCACACATAGACATACGCCTAAGTTCATCATAGTATTCTATAATCTTACGTTTTTTCTCCAAATCTATCATTCTTTTGACATCATTTATATTTTTTTCCTTAATATCATCGGACAATCTACTAAAATCTACCTTTTTATAAGATTGTTCTTTTAATTCTTTTTGGCAAACAGCATCTAAAGCATAAGAAGGTTCTGTACGATAGATTTTTTTGTACATTTCTAAATAATCGCATATACTTATACCAGCAGGAATTAATGTCGGTTCTACCTTTTGAGAACTTCCCAAATATTTAGATTGTGCTATTGGACTTAATATTTCCGCTAATTCACATCCAAATACTTTCTTATATCTTGCACAAAGATAAAGCCAATCAAATTCAATAAAATTCCATCCTAATAACAAATCAAATTGTTCTGTTCTAATAAATTTAACAAAATTATTTAATAATTCTTTTTCTTGTTCTTCAATTGTACCTGTATAAACTGACAAAAAGAAACAATAAATTTTATTATTATAAGAATTAGAACACGAAATACATGAAATTGGGTCTTCTGGATAAAGATAGTTAGGTAATTCTTTACATAATACTTCGATATCAACAAAAGAATATTTTAAGTCTGCCTTACCAAAAGATGTAATCTTATCTATAACATACCGTTTGGTAAAAGATACATCTGCTTCATAACTATTTTCGTCTTTTCTTCTTGATAAATCAGAAGGCCGGGCACATACTATCTTATCTACTTTTTTATTATCTATTGTTTTATAAATTCCTGTGGGAGAGATTTGATAGAAATACGGAAAGAAATTTTTATCTTTAAATAAGGAAAGAGTCTTACCAGTTCTATGCCATAAATAGATTTCTCTTCCTATACTGGCAATATTAGTTACGTTTAGATTAAACATTATGCACTCCCAAAACTTCCCATACCTGGTTTTCTTTTCTGTATGGGTTTGATATTTTTAAATTCAGTTAAAAAATGACAAATTGCAAATACCTGAAAAGCCTGGAACAAATGGTTCTGTCCAATTTTACAATCATACATAACTTTTCCCTGTCTTGTTTTTCCAACAATTATATTATTAATCTGTGTATCAAATTTAATATCTTCATACATTTGTATCTTTTTACTATAGAATATATCCTTTAAACATTGCATGGACCAATCTACTACATTGGCTTGTTTGAATACATAACTTCCATCTTTACCTCTAATATATTGATTATTCTTATCTTTTTCATAATCAATATCTATATTTTCATTAAATGATACTGGAATAATATTATCTGGATAATCTTTTATTAATGCACTTATTAATGCCTTACCTACACCAGAAGTATTATCTAATCCTATAATATTAGGTTGTAAAATACTAATTAAATATTTTATAAAATCCTTTTCTTCTTCTGGAGAAAGTTGGAATGTAGTAATTCTATAAATGTATTTATAAATTTTATTTGTTTTGGAAATAATAATATATTCTGAAGGAGCACCACCTTCTCCAATATCTGCATAGACACCTAAAAAATCTGCATTGATTGGTTTCTCAACAATAACAATTTCTTTATATCTAAAAAATGAATCTTTATTTATTTCAAATGCTTTAATCTCAATTCCAATTCCTTTTTTATCTACAATATAAGTCTGTCTAATTCTTTGAATATCAAAAACACTTTCTGCTCCTTCAATAACTTTACCTTCTATTTGAACTTGATAGCCAGGAGAATCTTTACCACCAAATTCTTTTATAGCATCTGTTTCTTTTTTATCATTCCATGTTGGGTTACAATAAGAAGGAATATTTATTATTTTCTTTTTATTTTTTAAATCGAAAAAGATTTCTCCCATAGGAGATGTCTTTGTAAAAATAGTCATACCACTATAACGATTAATACACCCTTTTTCAGCCTGTGCCATTAACATTTTACCAGATACTTCTTTTGTCAAATAAGAAGCCTCTTCCATCGCATGACGGTCAACGTGCTTACCAAAGAATTGTCCGCCTGGATTTTTACTAGCAATATTCATATTTACACTTTCTAATAAACATCCATTAGCAAAATTTAATTTATATGTAGGACTCCTTAATGAATGACAATTTAGTATTTTAAGTATTTTGTGATTTTCAAAACCATTTATTAATTTTTCAAATATTTCTAACACATGTAATTTATCATAAGATGAAATTACCGCCCAATTATAACTTTTATTAAAAGTAGCCATTACAAAATCTATTATAATAGAAATTCTGGTTTTACCAGTTAAACGACCACCTAAGTTATAACTTTCTGCTAAATTATTTTTAATTTCCCAATTCTTTTCTTTAGATATTTTTTTATCTTCTAAAAATAAACTATCAAATGACATCATGGGATATTGATAAATTCTGACGTACCCGAAATTGTCTTTGTTCCACATTCCTAATGCATCAAAATCGTGGAACATCACTTCCGCACAAGAAATCGGATGAGATAAGACTTGAAAAATCTTTAAATCGTTTTCTTTTATCTTAGCAATCATTATCTATTCTCCATTAAATATTTAAAATAAGCATACCAATAATCACGATTACCATTTGTTCGTACATGATGTTTTAAACATAATAAAATTAAGTTATCTTCTTTACAATTCTTTTTATTATAATCTATGTGATGGACATGTTTGGCTTTTTTATTACATATAATACATTTATGATTGAATTTATTTCTAATTTCAATTCTTATTTTCCACCATTCTAAGGGATATGGTAAATATGCCATTCCATGTATATAACCAGGAGCTTTTTTACCAAACCTATGAATTCCATACATAGCATTATTCTTTGGTATTTGAGTCCACTTTATATAACATTCCCAACATCGTTTTTTATTATAATCTTTTGTTCTTTTACCACAATCGATACATTTTGGTTTTCCACCGTTCCAATTCGAATTTTTTTCTCCTTTACAATTTATTAATCCAATTTTATGCAAATGTTTTGTAGCACAAATATGACATCTTTTTGCAAAAGGGTTGCTACTTAATTTTATACCACAATCTATACAATTAAAATATTTTTTTATTGCTCTCCCATGTTTAAAATTTGCACAACTTTGGGGATTATCATGTAAATATTGGAAATGACATTTTCTACACCTTGCTTTACTGTTACTATCTTTTGATAATTCTTTTTTACAATCTATGCATTTATTCATTGCTATTTAATTCTTTAAGATAAAGATTATTATAAATAAAATCCACATAATTTATGTGAGTTCCTAATACATTAGCAACTTCTTCTTTAGTTATTTTTTTATTATGATAAAGATTGAGTAATGGTAAATTATATAACATCGTACCCCTAAAAAATGAACATTTTTCTGGTGTTAGATTACTTACATCCATTAATAAATTAAAAAGTTGTTGACAATACGGACAACGAATCGTTGTACAACCAGCATGTTCATTGTAATAGGTAAGAGCTTTTTCTTTTAATTCATTCATTAATTCTAAAGCATTTTCAGAGTCTGCATCTCTCATCATGCCTAACTTTTCTTTAAATTGCATTATTTGTGTATTATTAAAAACAAGTTGTTCAGTCATTCTTAAAGGAATGGCTCCCTGTTTATCTTTGCCTTCTTTTTCAATATACAATTTAACTCTATCATTTAACATCTCTAGATAGACTAAATTAATTAATGTACTTTTTTCGGCTAATGATTCGAATGAATGTTCAGAAACATACTGGTCATAAAGTTGGATAGCTTTTTGTTTTTCTGTATCGCTTAATCCAACAAAAGCTGTTAATAATCCTTCTTCATCAATCTTCTTCTGAACTAATTGTTCTAATTCTTCATCAGAAAGATTTTTATATTGCACCATATTTCTATACTTTTGAATTAATTTATCTTTATCCATCTCTATCCTCCAATTTTAATAAATGATAAGGCACCCACAGTGCCTCATAACCATTATCTTTTAATAAATTTACCATTGCTTGACCTCCGATGGGATTCATTGAATGAACGTAGATGATTGAATGTTTTTGTAATCTTCCTTCTACTAAAGATTTACAAAAATCATACCCTGTTTTACCTTCTTTTATAGCTTTAAAATTATCAGGGTCTAAATCGTGGTCTAAAAACATAATATCTAATTCTTTATTTTCTACAATGTGATAAGCTTCGTTAATATCATGAGTAATATACAATTCATGATTCTTGTATACTCTTTTAAAGAATTCAATTCGTTCTAGATTATCCTCTAATACTAATATACGCATTTTTAATCCCAGAGATGGTTAAAATATCTTATCTCATCTAATAAAGTTCTTTTATATTTTTTCATTTTTAAATCCTCCAAATATATCTTTCATAAAATCAGGTAAATCATTCTTCGCAGCACACTCGGCACATACATTGTTCATTAATGCCTTATGTTCACCGCATACTGAACATTTATCTAAAGTGAACTTATCGGTCATCGATTCTCCGCATTTTATAAATACATTCATTTCTGTCAAATCGTATTATTCTTCTTTCTAATAATTCAGCAATTAATTTATTTAAACTTCCATGAGCTTTACTATGTGCTCCTCGGCTTAAATAAATAATATTATCTTCTTGTTCATTATAATGGTGAGTATCAATGTGATGCTTACATAATGTTGTTTTAATTTTCTCTCCACTTACTTTACCTTTACATTTTTGACAATATTTTGAATTTCTTGAATGTCCTGTAATTTCGTCTCCACATTCACAATAATGTTTCTGAATAAAAAATCCATCCTTTTTGGATGTAATTTTAGAATTACATGAATGACATAATTTTGGATTTCCATGTCCTTTTAATTCTTTTTTACATTCAGAGCAATATTTTATTTTCTTTTTTAATTCTGGATGCATTTTAATATAATATTTTCCAGCACAAGGTTTACACCTTTTTGCTCGATAATTACTTAATTTTTTACCACAATTAATACATTTACTCATGAATTCCATCCTCTGAATAAAAAGGAACGTGAACACTATCCCCTTCGACACACCCCCAGATTTGACTTTTCTGAACAGTTATAACTAAATCAAATCCAATGGGAACATTTTCCATTTCTTCTTTTCCCTTTTCTGTTAATTTACCATTGGGTCTTTTTTCCATTGGTGCATCGGTTTTTTGCCCTCTACGAAGTCTTAAAATTAACCTACTATTGTGTAACAAAGCATGACCTCCTGATAAGGTTTCTAACTTAATAAATGATGATAAATCCATTCGTGCTTGCCCAATCAATAATATTGCACATTTAGCCTTAGAAACTGGAGCAGCAGCCATTCTAAAAAATTGTGAAAGTTTACGGGCAAGTAATGCCATACTATCGTCTTCCACAGACCTTTCTTTTTCTCCTTTACCAGCATAGTTTTCTTGTTTCGGTGTAAGACCTTGAATACTATCCAAAACAATCAAATCAATAACATCCTCTCGGCATAATTTTATAATTGTATCTAATGCTTGTTCTGCTGTTTCTATATTCACAATAACTAAATCATTTACATTTACTCCAAATTTTGCAGCCCATAGGGGGTCATAAGACCTTTCAATATCCAAATAAGTTGCTATTTTACCTTCTTTTTGGGCTGTTGCAATCATTTTATAAGCAATTGTACTTTTTCCACATGCTTTTGACCCCCAAATAGTCGTAAAATTACCTCTTATTATTCCACCACCTGTTAATTTATCTAAACATTTATATCCAAAAGATTGTCTTTCCTTAACTTCAATAGTATTAGCATACTTAACTGAATCGGGAGTAATTTTATTAATCTCTCTTAATGTAGCATTTAATTTATCACGTCTTTCTTGAGAGATTTGATTATTATTTTTTTCTACTAAGTTAGTAAGTTCTTCTGATAAAGGAACTAATTTTTTATTCTTTCCACCTTTAGTTCTTCCCATGTTTACTCCTATTCTAAATTATTTATTCTTTCAATTTCTTTTTTCAGTTCTTCTATTTCCTCTATTGCTTCACATAAAGGACAATTTCTACCTTCATAAGCAATATCACAACTTCCACAATAATCCATTTATTCTCTCCTTTTTAATTTATCAATTGGAATCACATAAACAAACATCTTTCCCATAAATTGTAATGGAAAACTTTGAATTTCTTCTTTTGTCATAAAATATGTATCTGGATAAAGTAAGTTTCCGTCTTTTGTTTTATAAGAAATTTTAATTTGAAAATCATCGGTAACTTTATCTTTTCTTATACCGATTGCTTTATATTTCCAAATTGGAGTTCTTATGGTGATAGTTCTCATTATAATCCTGTTTGTAAACGTTCTTCTACTAAATCAAATAACATATCTTCACATTCTTGACATTCGTAATCACAAAAATCATAAAGACAATAATCCATTATAATTCTCCTTTATTGTATTTCTCCTGTAGCATTATAACTTCTTGCTAGTAATCTTTTTAAATCTTCTAAATCCATAACTGCCCATCTTTTATTATCTTGATTTTCTAATACTAACAGAGGTACTCTTTTGGAATTAATGGGAAGTTGGGCAATAAGATGATTCCAAACCTTATTATTTATAGTTACTGATTCTGTATTTCTTTTTTTACATTCGACTAAAAGAAAGGAATTTCTAATATCACCTAATTCGGTGGACGCACCAGAAGCTTTGGAAGGTCTAATAGTAGTATCATTAAATGCTTCTTGTAATATCTGAGCTACTACATACTCTAATTTTTTACCTATTTCTCTTTTGGTTTTCATCTTTAACTTTATGCTCCCAGTAAGTTATCCATGTCTCCCAAGAAACATGTTTAGAACATTTTAAACATTTATCATAATATACTTGAGGATTATTACAACTACAAAGTTCTTCTTTTATCATTTTAAAAATTATATCTAAAAGTATAATTATACTTCTTTTTTCCTTCTATTGTTAATCTGCCCCTTAACTTCCAAATTCTTAAAGCAGTCTTTCTAGCAATAAATTTATCTACTCTATAATAAGGTTCCCAAATATCTATTCCTACAGTTTCTTTCCATTCTCTTTTTATTTCTTCATTATTTTGTTTAATTTTAGGTGTAGAATTAATATACTCATTAAATGTACCTGCGTAACATGTACTCGTAAATAATATTAAATATAATACTATAATTATTCTTTTCATTTATTTTTTTAATCTAATTAACAAACCTTTTTGTTCAAATTCTGAAATATGAGCTAAATAAATTCCGCCATCTTTATAATAAATAATAAATTCGGTTTTATCATCTGTAAAACCTCCAATTTCTTCAAAAAAGGAACCTACTTGATTAAAATTTAATGCCAATAAATTTGTCTCTATTAAGCTATTTATTTTTATCATTTTTTATCCCCTTTATAATCTTGTTAAACTCTCTCTTTTGTTCAGTTGTTTCTAATTCATTTTTAATAAGCATATAAGCTTGATTTAAAAATTGCTCTGATAAAATTAATTTCTGTTTTATAGTGGAGTGATTTCTTACAATTTTTATTAAAGAATCGTAAGATTTTCTAAAGATATGATATAATTCATTAAGTTTCTGAATACTTTTAATTAAAGACATTATATGATATCCTTTTTCTTAAATATACGAGTTTCTTGATTATATTCACATGGAAGAATGTAAGTACAGAAATTACCTCTTGGCTCTTTGATTTTTTGAATATCCCATTGGCTTTCTGTTTTGCTATCATTGGTCTGCATTAATTTAGCTGCAAATGTAGGATAATGGTCTATCAAATTAGGAGCAAACCATTCAGATGTAGTTTTTAACTGTGTGAAAATAACTAAAATACCACCTTTTCTTTGTAACTCATCATTTAAATGTTTTAATGTAGTATCTGTATTCTCTTTATGTTCCAAATGTAACCAATCTATAATACTAAATGCATTATATTCCAACTCAATAGCTAACGGATTTTCATGATAAGTATGATAATACTTTCCTGTAATACCTATTAGTTGGCTAGTTTTTTGAAAACGAGAACCAGCTTCTGAATAAATGTAATAGGGTTTTATTCCTTGTGCTATCATTTCTTTGAGCATATTTAATGCTATTGTAGTTTTACCATCGTTTGTTTTTGCACCTAATAAAAGAACATCTTTATCCTGAAAAATAGCAACATCGTTGAAGAAAGGTATTTTATATTTATATTCTTCTACTAATTCTGGAGCAGTATCTAACCATTCTATCTTTTCCTTATATTGATATCTACCTCTACCTAATCTACTTGCCTTACCGTCTTTTACAAATTTTGAAAGATACTTATCAACAATAGCTCTTGGTAATTTTGTATTTTCTATTACATCTCTAGGAGTAACATCTGCTTGCATTAATTTCATATAATTGTAAATAATCTGTTCGTAGGTTCCTTCGTCATCTCCTTTATAATCTGCTAAAGAATTTAACATACTCTTTATTGCACTTGATGGCATTGGACTTTCTAAAAGATGTTTATTCAATATATTTAAAACAAATTCTGTATGTTCTGGAGTTAATTGTTTTATTAACATTCCTCCAATAGATACAAAAGTATCATTACAACATCCGTCTAAATTATTATTTTTTAATTTGGGAAGTTCGGTTACTTTTCCTTTTTCGGGAACTTCAATAGAGTTAGTATTATCTTTTTTCATTAATTCTAATAATTTAATTTTTAATTCTGGAGTAATTGTTTTTATTTCTACTCCTAAATTCTGCCATTTATAAGAATTGGCATCAACTTGAGATGGTGCAGCCACAATCTGTCCACCATCATTCCTAATATCTAAATGTACTCCTCCAATTTTAGTAGTTTGTTGAATATCTTTATCATATTTAATAATAAAATGTCTTCCATGAGGAGTATCCTGCATTAATGTTCCTAATGCAATTAATTCATTGTAGATTTCTTCAAAACCAACTGGAACTACTTTAAAATCTGCATCTATAACAGTAATCCCATTAACTTCTCCAGTTCTGATACCAATATTTAAATTATTATTTAACCATTTAATCCATTGTACCTTATCTCGATGTTGAGATTCTGTCCAGCCTTTTTCAAACGCTGCTTTGGAATTTTGAAGTAGAGGAATTATAGCAAATCCATACTTTTGATATTCTTCTAATTCTTTATACATATCCAAATGTAAAAGACCGATTAAGTAATCTGTAATTTCTGCATCCGTTCTATTATGTTTATCTTCTTCTAATATACGAATAGCATCATACATTGTACCTTTCCAACTACAAATAAGACATGAAATCTTCGTAGTACCTGGAATAAATGTCGCAGAAGGAGAAGATTTAAATTTGTGATTGGCGATGTTAGGACAAGTAAAAAGCAATTCACCTGTCTTTGCCTTCCTTGTCTTTACAAATGTTGGTATCTTTTGTTCAAGATAACTAAATAATTGCTCAGTTGTTATCATTATTTCTCCTATTATAGTATATCATATATTGTAACGATTATTCTGCTTTTAACCAAGTTAAAAAATCTTCTGCTAGTAATAATGTAAATTGCTTTGCTACTTCTGGGTCTGCAAATTGCTGACCACTTGCAACTGCTGCTGCTGCATTTAGAGCATTACCTCTTTTTATTGATTCTACCTTTTCAGGATTGTTATAAGGAATATAAGGTTTTTCTTGTTTTTCTGGTTCTGCTGGATTGCTTTTTGGGTCTTCTGTTTTTACTGCTTTAGTTTTATTGCACATAAAACATTTCTTAAACTTTCCATCTTTAAGTTCTTTACCACATACTTCACATGCAAATCCTGTAGTAGAAGTTGTTTCTGTTTTTGATGTTTCTATTGCTCCAGCTACTGATAATTTTGATACATAGCGAGATACACCTTTCTTTTCAAAAGTAACTACAACCTCATCGCCCTTATTCATTTTTTCTAAATAAGGTATAACATTATCATTAAGATTATACCAATTAGAATCATCAAGTTTAAATGCTTTATTATCACCTTTCTTTGCTAAAATTTTACCTTTTATTTCACTCATTTTATTCCTCCTTTGCGTTTAAGTCTATTAAAAATGCTTTACTTAATTCTATTATTTTTCTTTCTGGTTTTGTAACAAATTCTTCAATCTTAAAATAAATTGCTCTATCTAAAGGTTTACCTGTAACTTTAAGATAAACATAATTATTATCTCTTACTATTCTCGCTGCATTGTAATTCTTTTTCATTTTATTTCTCCTATTTGAGTGAATCTCCATCTAAACAATATTTGTTACCTTTTTTATCAGTTACTATATGGAAGTATACTTCGTCTTTAAAAAATCCTGTACCATTACATGCCTTGCATTGTATTCTGGGAACTGTTTTACCTCTAATGCTCTGCCTACAACAATAACAGGGGTATTTTAATTCTTTTTTAATTATTTCTAAGTTCTTCATCTTCTTCCTCTCTTAATACAAAGCAAAAACAAACTGTAAAAGTAATTAACAAAATAAAATAGATAGTTCTAAAGATTGGATTGTGCATGTGATAAATACCTATAGTAATCAATCCTAGAACAACCAATAATGTATAAATTCCAGCTAAAATATTTTTAAGTATTTTATTCATTTAAGCCTCCAATTTATATAATTTTTCTAATTCTACACGACATGTGCGAAATGGAACTTTATTGAGATAAATATTTTTAATCGGAAGTGTTTCAATAACTGGACGAATTAATTGTTCTATATGAATTGGTAAATGAATTAGGTCTACTATCATACGACGTTTTTCATATTCAGCCTCTGTTTTTGGAACTGTAAGTAAGTTATCTGAAACATCTCCTTTAATTTTCTTTAAGAGTATTTTTTCTGGATTTTTTATTATTTTAAATTTTTTAGTATATGGAGAAAATACTTTAACATTTGGTATTGTACATAACATTTGCCAATCCTCATCTGAACTAATCATTATTTTTTCTTCTGCTTCTATAAAACGAATTGCACATGAAGCTATGTCATCTGCTTCCATTTTATATATTTTAACAAAATTCCAGGGTAAACATTCTTCTAATTTAATTGCAAATTCGTTAAATTCTTTATACATTTCAGCCCACCAATCTGCATCTTCTTTACCTTCTCTAAACGCTTTTCTTTGAGCTTTATATTCTTTATCAATATCTTTTCTCCAACTACCATAATCTTCAGCAACTACTATTTTATCATCTAAGGTTACTCCAATTTTTTTCAAATATCCTATAATCATACGTAATGACGTATAACTTGCTGGACATGCTGAATCATTCCTAAAAGCAAAAATGGCTTTATGAATAATATTTCCCCAATCTAATACTACAAGTTTTTTAGTCATTATTCTATTCTTTCCGATTCTTCTTCTGGTTTATAATAAATTACTATAGTTAAAAATCCTAAATTAATATCTATAGCATCGCTTAATGTATGATAAATTCCTATCTCAAATTTTCTTATTTTCCAAATATAAATATCTAAATAAATTCTAATCATTTAATACCTCTCCACATGCTTTACAGAGTGTTTCATTTTCTTCATTTAATGCATCACATTTGGGACAGATTTTCATTTATCTTTCTTCCTGTGGTTTGAATTTATAATCTTGAGCCATCTGTTTCATTTGTGTTTGTGCAGTAATAATTATTTTTTCTGAAACAGAAACATAGGCTTCCAAGATGTTTCTTATTCTTCTAATCTGACCTACCGACTCGCTTGCTTCTTTATCAACCGCAGCTACAGTAAGTTTTTCTCCTTTAGATTCTAATTCTCTTTTTTTCTCAACAAAATAATGTAATTCTGAATTTTCTTTATAAGCTATTGCTAAAGAATATAATGGTTCTAAAGTTCCGTATGCCCCTGTTGCTTGGTTAAGTATTTCTTTATATTGGTCAACAGTTGCTATAATCCCTTGCAAAAGTTGTTGAGAAATATCATCTAATAAATCAAATATATCTTTATAATCTACTAACAATTTTTCTAATCCTACTGTATCTACAAAATATTCCGATTTCATTATTGTCTCCTTTTTTTAGATTTTGCTGCTAATCTCTTTACTTCACTAGGTTTTATATAATAACGTCTAGCCTTAACTTCTTTTAATGTTCCTTCTCTATCTATTTGTTTTAGAAAAGATTTAAGTAATCTTTCAAAACTATAATCTACTGGAACATTTTCTGGTAAATTTACTATGGGTTGTTTTTTTATATCTTTAGGGTCTGACATAGATTATCCTTTCTCGATAAAATCTCTATCAAGTCGAATTTTTCTATCTGCTATTTTTATTTCGACCTTACCGAGTATAACTTTTCTTACCAATAACATTACACAAATACATGTAGTACCAACCAATGTTAAATCGATAACTCCAAAAATGCAAAATGCAACTAACAATTTATCCATTATTTTCTCCCCTCTTCAATATTTATATAGATAATTTTTTCTCCGTTATATCCTTCTGTTTCTAACTGATTTTTTTCTATTTGAGCTTCGTCAAGAGTTTTAAAACTTTTTGCTAAACAAAGTCTCTTTTTCTCTAATGATTTAGGTTTAAAAATAACAATGTAACTCATTATTTAACTCCTTCCGTTATTATAATTTTTTCTAGATTAGTATATGTTTCTTCTAAAGACCCATTACAATTACATTTAATTAATTTATCTTTAAATAAATCTATTGAAGTTTCAGAAGAATGTTGTAAGGTTTCACTTTGGGTTGTGCCATCTCTATGTCCTAACCTTTTTAATCTTATTTCATCATCTACATCTAAATAAATACCTATCCAGCCAGCTTTTGCTAATGCTTCGTGTTCATTTGGAAATCTACAATCGTCTAAAACAAATGGTGTATCTTTATAATTTAATTCTTTAATAACAAATTTAACTATTTCCATATCCTGTAAAAATCTATTTACCCAAATATCTTTATCTATCGCTCTACCACCTTCTGTTCCTATGATTTGTAATAATTTTCTATCTTTTAAGTTTCTGTTCATTTTAAAGTAATCATATCCAATGTTATATACTGGATATGCAAATTTAGCAGTTTGATAACCATAGGTATCCCTTAAATAGTTTCCACAATATGTTTTACCTGCTCCGGCCTTACCTACAAAATAAATATTTTTCATTACTTTTTAACCTCTTCTACTTTAGGGTCTATTTTTGGTTCTTTTCTTTTTAGTTTGTAAACTTTATCGATATGTTCCAAATATTGTGGTAAAGTATTAAAAACTTCTCCACCAGTAACCAATACCATCTGCAATAATGATTTTGGTAACTCCTTTTTAGGCATGTCTGTAATTAAAAAAATCGGTATATCATGTTCCATTGCTATACCACACTCTGCAAATGACCCACAAGGAGCATCTCCCTTATTAAAAGTAAATGTAATCCAATCTGACATTGTACAATAATCTATATCTCCAGGAATGTGAGTTATTCCTTTATCTTTATCTACTAAATCTTTACCTTTCCAAATTTCTGCTGCTCTTTGTTTAAATAAATCCCAATTACCAGAAGCAACCCAACCTATCATCTTTTCTTTTACTTCATCAGTTGTCATTCCTGTCTTTGTTGTTTCTAATTTAACTGGATTGATAGGATAGATTCCACGTAACAAAAGTTCCTTTTCAACTCCAGCTCTTTTTTCAGAACCGTCGTCTTTTTCGGCAGTCTTTTCCATACTACCAATTAAATAAGTAGTATAGTAAAATTCTTCCTCTAATTCATCTGGAATGTTAGGAACTTTATTTTCATCCATCTTATTCTCCTACTTGTAAAGGTATTTCAGCAAGAAAATCATAAATAACTGATAATCTTACTGCACCATAAATCATGTATGGAGGCACAAATCTATTCGGTTGTAAAGGTAACATGTGTGATACTATTCCTATTAATTTACCATCTTGACTATATACTCCACCACCTGAATTACCATAATATGTATGGTCTATGTAATACATAAAATTATTATGATAAACTATGTTTCTTCCATTACTAATTACATCTTCTATTCCTAATGGATTTCCTACTACATAAACTTCAGTTCCTGTTACTGGTTCAACATCTGCTAATTCAATATAAAAGCGAGGTTGTATATCCCAATCTTTAGGTTTTAAAAGTAATAAATCTTCTCCTTTTGTTGCATCTCCAGTTTCGCTATCTTCTTCAGGTGTAATATAAGAATGTTTAACTATCTCAAGTTCACAAATAGTATTACCATTCTCCTTTAATAATATTATTTCTTTTGCACCTACAGTTGCCATGTGTCCTGCTGATAAGATATAATATTCTCCTTTATATTTAATTGAAACTCCACTACCCAATACTCCTAATGTTGCATTTTCAATTTCTACATTTACTTGTTTCAGTTTTTGTTCTAATTGAAATTTATCATATTTAATCTTATTAGGAAGATTTTCTACTGCTTTAATTAATCCTTGTTGAGTACCTAATATAATGTTATCAGTTGAATTCATTACAGTAAACATAAAATTATTATAGTTTTCGGCATAAATTATTTCATCTTGAAGAGTATTTATATCATTTTTAAGAGAAGTAATTGTTTCTATGTTTTGAGTATCAATTGCTTTAGTTTGTTGAAATTGAACAATAACTAAAATACCAATGATACCAATAATTAATCCAAGAACGATACTCTCAATTAAATCTCTCTTTAAATTAATCATTTAGTCTCCTTTTCTGTAATCTGAGGTAATTTATCTATTTTTTGTTCTATATAACCTAATTTCATTATAATATAGCACAAACATAAATAGCAAACTACTAATAATATTCCTAAACATTCTATTTCAGTTATAATTAACATTTAGTCTCCTCTGCTGTACAAGTATCTTCTTCTTTTTTATAATATTCACATCCGACACATCTATCATTTTGGTCAACATACTTATCTTCTAATACACAGTAAATCATTTTATCTCCTTGAAATTTTTTAGAATAGAATTTATAATATTTACTCCACCTTCTGCTCTCTTCTGCCCATCAAAAATACCTGGTAATTCAAGAGCTAAACTATATTGTATTCCTAATTTTTCTAAAAATCCTTCAACTCCAATATCATATTTCGGAGGAATGATAACTCCTTCTTTTAAAGGGGTACCATAAATCGTTTTCGTTCTTAAATAAGGAATAATACTATCATTATCACTTAATGCTTTAGTAACTATTGATTCTAAGTTTTCTGATTTATGTTCGTAGCAATATACTCCTTTTTTACTTATATCTCCATGCAAATCTAATATTAAATCTGCGGTTCTAGGAAATTCTTCAAATAATATTGCTAATTCGGGTACTTTCGAATCTTTAATAAAATGGGTATCGTTATTTGTTTCTTGATTATTCGAATTATTTCTAAAATTCTTTTCATAACCAAATGGATTAACACATGGAAATACATAATAATTAAACTCTGGAAACATAATAGGTTGTTTAAGCCATTTAAGTAATACATTTACAGCATAAAATTCTTCTCCATGATGCCCACTAGTAATAATAACTGTTTTATTATTCATTTTAGAAATATATTTCAAACTTAACATAGGATAGATTTTGTCATAATTTAAGTATCCTATAAGTTCTATCTTATAAGGGAGATTTAAATTAATCAATTCTGTTACTATTTTATTATATGACCTTATGGTTTTCATTTTCTATTCTCCCATAACATTATTACATAATTTCCAGCCCCACAAGCTAATGCATAAGCAACTAATAAAGGAATGGTATTACCATCTTTAATAGCATAACTTATAATGAATAAATAAATTGCCATGTAAGCTACCATCAAAACTGTAGATGCCTTTACCTGTTTCTTATTTACACTAAGTAAATAAGCAGTATAAAGAAGTTGTTCAATAAAACCAATTAAAAATATTAATATTATTTTAATCATATTTTTTAGGTAGTAATGATACTACTGTAACTATTATCCATATTATCGCAAAGAAATAACAACCTAATTTATACATTGGTATCCTTTAGTTGGCGAGCCAATCTAATAATATCATGGTCGGTTTCATCAAGATGTTTAATAATAATATCAAATTTCTCTTCCAATCCATTTAATCCATGTCTAATTTCTATATCTTGAATTTCTCCCATCATTATTTTTAAATCCTGATAAATTGCACCCAATTTAATTGCATCATCCACAAAAGTCTGACAATGAGGATTTTTGCTTTCATAAGGAATATTTAATTCCTTACAAATACTATCAATCATCAGAGAAATATTTACAGATTTCATTTTAATTCCAATTTTTAATTATTAAATATAATCCTATACATACTATTCCTAAAATAATAATATCTGTTACACAAATTAAGGTCATCATTTTATTCTACGTCTCCATTTTCAATAATTTTAGTATCTTCATATTTAGCTATTTGGTCATCATAACTTTCCACTAAATATAATAAATCAATTGCTGGTAAGTTTAATCTTCTTTCAATTTCTTTAGAACATCTTATTAAAGCCCCAGTCATGTCATTATATCTCTGATAATTTGGCTTTGTTCCTAAAAATTGTTCTACAAAACTTCTAATTACATTTACCTCAACAAA
>Ga0315286_10000740_pt1 | contig 28370 bp, 51 predicted proteins | sample YL17G10_0_MG_FD_205038 | JGI IMG/M metagenome (GOLD analysis project Ga0315286, IMG submission 205038) | Sediment microbial communities from Yellowstone Lake, YNP, Wyoming, USA - YL17G10_0 | ecosystem: Environmental > Aquatic > Freshwater > Lake > Sediment | place: USA: Wyoming | collected... | reverse complement strand
CCTCATCGCCACCTGAACGGCCATCATAATCGGCAGCACCACCAAGCCCATGCCGCCAAGGCCCACCTTGACCGCTATGGCGCCCGCTAGAGCCATGTCCACGCCCCAATCAAGGTGGGACCCATACTCCGTGCTCTCGCCCGTAGCGCGGGCTACACGGCCGTCTGCTTCGTCCGCTGCGATGGACGCGACCGCGAACCAGGGAGAGCCTCCGGCGAGCCACCAAAGCGAAGATGCATAACCACCTAATGTAATTGCGTTGGGGATGTTGATGCGCTCATTGGATTCGCGCCCGTCGTCGCGTGGGTTCACCACGATGGGGTTGCGATCCATGATGGGGCGCTCGGCCATCTCACTTCTCGCCGCGTGTGGAAAGACCAGTGAACTTGCGATAGACCGGCTTCGGTCGATCTTCCCATACCTCGTAAAGCATAAACTTGCGCGAACGGCTCGCCTCGCCATTGGCGTATTCTACGGCAGCTTCTACCGTGTCAAACGATGGACCGAGGCGCGTTGTGCGTAGCGCATCATTCGTGATTTCGAGGTAGAATTTGGCCATTGGATTAGGACAACCTCTCCCCGAGATTGTTTCGGAAGGCATCCACCAATCCGTTGACGATTGCGTATTTGATTGTCGCGTTTGGTGTGCCGTGCGGAATCATGTACGCCACCAAGCGCGCGGCGAGAATGCCGGCAGAGCGCCCGACTGAATACCCATAATCGTAATCGGAAACCTGAGCAGGCTTCTCGTACTGTCCGACTTGGGTAAGTACCGCTCTCGCTTTGTCGAGGTAGCTCATGGATTCCCTCCTACCATCGAACAAGTGCGGCGTGTACCTGGAAACCACTTGGGAGTGTGCGCGCGAGGTAAGACGGAGGCCCGGCGCCGGGCTCATGCTCAGTCGCAGAATTCGCCGCATCCTGAAGCGCTCTGAAGTATTCGATCGCTATCGTCTTTCGGTCGCCAGGCGTCGGCCCCTTCGCTTCGATCTTTGACCATGCCTTGGGCTCATGCTCATTCTCGGCGAGATAGACGTAGAATTGAGTAACGGCGTTAGAGCCATAGGCGCGCTTGGCTTTGACTCCACCGTTGTATCGTCCATAAGAAGACGCTTTGATCTTCACGATTGTCCTAACCCTTCCCCGTGAGGCTGAATCCCATGCGCTCCGCGCGCCCCTTAGCGATCTTCTTCGATGCTGCGCTCGCTCCCGAATGCGCGTAGAACCATCGCGCAACGTAGGCAACGATCCTTTCCGGCGCTCCCGTCTTTGCTCGGAAGGTGCGCTGCGATCGTCCACGGAACGCATGCACCTTCACTTCAGAAACGGCCTTGCGTCCGATCTCATCTCTCTTGATTCGCTGCTGCGACCACTCGGGAGCGTCGATTGAGAGCATGATGCTTGCCGGCGCATTGAGCGCGGCAAGCTCGCCCGCCTCGCTATCAGCGTCAGCCCACGTAATCATTACGTGGTCATAGTGACCAGGCAGCATACCTTCTTCGCCATTGGTGACGCTGAACATGCGCCCGTGGAGGAGCGGGGAGAGCACGTCTACGAGCGCTATGCCGATGTCGCGCGATGTCATCGTCTCGGGCATCACCGATCTCCTCGCCGCTTTGCGAATTCACTACCCCATACCAGGCGATGACCGTACGGTCCGAAATCCTGCAACATATATTGCAGCATGTCAGCGATGCTGTAGAACGCGGATCGCTTGGCGCCAGTCGAGCCGTCTCGAATTCGGCGAGCGCGTAGCCATTCCGTGAAGATCACGTCTTCCGGCTTCTCCATTAGAAGCCTTCGAGGTACGCGACGCTCGATCGCTTCAAGGTGTCTTTGACGCTCTCTGCTTCCGACGAATGAGTGAGCGTTTCGAGCTTTTCGGGATGGACGCCGCTCCACGCGATTTCGTCAAGAGCATCGTCGATTGAATCGTAGCTCTCGCTATCGACCGCTTCGGACGCCTCTTCCTTCATCACGCGATGAATCGCCTTCTCTACCGCATCGGCAGTCTTGCCAACGATAGTGACGAAAGGGTCACTGTAACGCCACCACGCCGATGCAACATAGACGTTCATTTCATACCTCCGCGTAGCCGACCATCTCACCACTGATTCGATTGATCACTTTGAAGCGCTCGCCCGGATGCCGTCCAGCGAGCCGACGCGCCGTGATTCGAGCCGTCGCAAATGAGCGGTGCTGCGATACGAAATCGCGCCCGTGGCGAATCTCGTATGGCATTTTTCCATATGCGGCTCTCGCGATAGCCTTACGTTGGGAAGAACCTTTGCGAGCCCACACCGCGCCGCATACGCCGGCCGGATCATAGGCTCCGCCCTTTGCGGCTACCTTGGTGGTGCATCGCTCCCACCATTCTTTGACCGGCCGGCGTGCCATCGGATCAGCCTGGAATCGGAGCGCTGATTGTCATCGCGGTCACGACCGCGGTACGCCACTCCACTACGGTGTTCGCGCCTGGCGTGCCTTGCACCTTGAAGCCGGTTGCGGTTGGCACGATCTCGACGAGTGCCGCCGCGCCAGGAGTCATGGAGATCGCCTTGTTGGCCGGAGCGCCATCGATCAGTGCGTTGGCTCCGATGCGACTCGCGACGAAGAAGAATCCGCCGAGAAGCGTACCATTCTGGTACGATTCGAGGTTGCCTGGCGTCGGCTGCGTGTGCGCGGTGATGAAGAGAATGAACGCGAGAGTACGCTCCGGTCCAAGCTCGATTTCGAGGAGGTCAGCCGGCACCGGGACGGCTTGTACTGGAGTGGTGACGAACGACTTTTGCGTGCCTTCGGGATCGGAGGTAAACGACATTTGATTCGATTCCTTTGTTTGGATTGTACTAAGAGGAAAAGCGCTCTAGAGCGGTGTGCTTTGGCGCCAACGCGCGGCTGTTGCATCATAGATCAATGAAAGAATACCGTCTGACGGAATGACGATTGCGCCTCCACCTTTGGTGATGATGCGATTTCCCGCTACCGATCCACCGTCTTCATGCAGGAGCGTGACATTCGGATTGCCGAGGTTCACGATCGTGAGCACACGGCCGTCTACGCCGCCCGCGAACCCGGTGATCGCGGTGCCGGCTGCGTTGGGTGTCAGGCGCGCGAACGATCCCGCGGCCCCCGCGTAATCATTCTCGGTAGCGGCCATGCCGGCCGGTGAGGTGGCATGCGTCGCGAGCGATCCGTCGATTGTGATACCGGACATTCGATTCCTCTCCCTGGCTTCTGCTGGCTCTACTTGCAGCCGTGGTGCGCCGGCACCGTGCGCGTGAGGCGGTTCCCGCTGTTGCCGTCCGGCTCGATTCGGATCACGCGGAGCACGAGGTCGTCGCCCTCCGCGAACGGCTGGCCGCAGACCACGCACGTCTGGTCGTCGAAGCAGACGTCGCCGGAAGTGATGGTTTGAGCGCGGACGAGTGCCCACTTTCTGGTTCCGCTTCCAATCTGTCCGATGCCGTTGGCCGACGTAGATGCTGGAAACAGGTCGGCTGGGTTACCGGCTCCATCGTCAAACACGAAAGAGGTATTCACGTCGATGGGTGCGACGCGACGCATTCTCGCATCCGGAGCCGCGGCGACGCCTGGACCCAGCAAGAGAGCGCCATTGTTCAACGCGTCGACCGTGATCTGAGTCGAAGGTTGAGTGGACGGGTTGGTCGCATAGACCCCGACGCCTGCCGGACCGAAGCTCCCGCTCGCCCACGACTTGAAGAGAGTCGCCTGCTCGCCGATCGTGCCCGTGTTACAAACCTGGGGGAGTAGGTGCGGCGTGTCGCCGCCGCTGCCGAACTCGAAGGACGGAAGCGGTGCCGTGGCAGACCGACGCATGACCACGTCGGCTGGGTTCGCGCCGTCGCCGAACTTAAGCGCGGTCGACTGAAGGGTCGCCATCGCCACGGCGTTGCCCGGAGTGAGTCCGTAGATGCGGAATTGAACAGCATCGACCCTGCTCCACTGCTTCTGCGCCGCGCCGTTGCCTCGACCGAGAAACGCCGTCGCCGCGTCGGAGTTGACGGCCGGCACGATCGAACCCGAGCCGGAGTTTCCTGCGTTGGTAACCGAGAATACGTTGGTGGACTCCCATGCGAGCCCGACGTTCGGTCCCGTGACTCCTCCAGGCCCGAGGTCGAGGGCGACATGGAGCCTTGCGCGAGGGTTTGGTGAAAGCGGTCCGACGGGCCAAACGTAGTAGCCGCCGGTAGACGCCGTGTAGGCACTCGCCCAGCGAAGCGCTGTCGTGCCGAGGGACGTGACATCGGTGGCGAACGGATCCACATCGCTATCGGCGCCTAGATTGAGCGACACGACTCCAGCCGCGCGCGTCCACGGACTCGACGCGCCGACGGCGAAGTCTTGGTAGGCTCCACCGTTCTGCGAGACTTTGAGCGTGTTGCTCACGTTGTCGAAGTAGACGCGCGCGTTGCCCGCGCCGGAGACGACTGGAACGGTCCCTCCCTGCCACTCCTCGAACGGGGAGACGCCGGCGCCTGTGCTGGGATTGAGGCTGATCTTGAGGGCCATGCTCGTGCTTCCTTCCTTCTCGCTCTACTCGTCGCGCTCTCTACTCGTCGATCGGCGTCATCGCCATCGCGTACTTCTTGCCCTTGACCACGTTGATCAGGAGGATGCGGTCCTCTTCCTCGCGGAGGATCCAGTGCGAGTTGCGCGCGTCGTCGCGCAGGTGAATGTCCCCGCCCGTGATCGTTCCGCCGTTGATGATCACCGCGTTGACTTCCGCGAACTGCAGCCCCGAGGTGCCGATCCTGCATAGGCCGCTGCTGCCTGGGACGATGTCGATTGCGCCTCCAGCGTTGTTGTCGACCGTCAGCTCGGCCGGGCTCGTCCGATAGATCCTGGTGTCCAGAGCGGTCCCCGCGCCCGTGCCGCCGAGGCCCATAATGATCTCGCCGAAGGCGACGACGGTGGTCGGGTTCGCGTCGCCGGCCGTGCGGAACACACGTAGACCGCCGACGCCGGAGCCTCCGCAGGCGACCTGGACGGAGGCCCAGCGGCGCGTATCCGCGGCGTTGCCGGAGACGTTCTCTCCGAGGGTCCCTGTGTTGTCGAGGTTGGGAGTGAGCGATCCGGATCCGCCGGCGAACCCGGCGGAGACGGTCATCGTGTTCGCGCGCGTGGTGCTGCGGAACAGACCGACGTCGGTGGCGGTGCCTCCGGGTCCGAACGCGAGAGACGCGTCCCTCATCGACGCCGATGGGCTCACGTCTCCGACGGTCTTGTAGAGGTTGAAGGAGTTCGACGCCGCGAACTGGAACCACCGGAAGTCTCTCGTGCCGACCTCCGTCGAGTAGGTGGCGGCGTCCGCGAACGGCAGTACGAAGTCGTCGCCCGCCTGATCGAGCGCGACGGTCGTGCCGGTGCGCTGCCACGGCGTAGTGCCTGCACCACCCGGAGGCGTCAGTTGCGTGATCGTGCCGTCGCTGGCGCGGTAGAAAAGCTCCGTGATCGTGAGAGCGTCCTTCGTGTAGAGAAAGCCGCTGTTCGCTACGGCCGCCGGATCGAGAGCTACTTCTTGAAATTCCTCGACGGTCGTTAGGATGATGGACATCAGATGCTCCTCTTTTCTTGAAACCTTCTACTCGTCTTCGATCGAGGTAAGCACTATGGCGTAGCGCTTGCCAGTGATCTTGTTGATTGCGACGATTCGATCCGTCTCCTCGCGCAGCACCCAGTGCGCGTCGCGCTCTTCATCCTTGAGATGGAGATCGCCAGCAACGATTGCAGCGCCGCGAATACGCGCCCACTTGTGCGTATCGTCGCCCAATTGTCCTAAGCCATTCGCGCTCGCTGGCGGCATGATGTCCGCCGCACCTCCGGCATTGTTGTCCACCGTGAGCGTGGTAGCGGACGTGCGTTGAATGCGAGTATCGACGGCGCCGGCACCCCCACCGAATTGCGCGAAGCCTCCGATTGCATCCGTGGAAATCTTGCTACCGTAAAACGTCGCAGTGAGTGTGCCATAGGTCGCAAAGCCTGCCTGAGTGATGATGGCGGGGGCTGCGATAGGTGAGAGGAACGACTGTACCTCTCCCTCGCTCGAAATCTTGAAAACGACGGTGCGCCCATTGATTGGCCCGGCGAGCGGGACAAGCGCAAACTCGAATTCAGACGGTACATAATTCTGTGCCACTGGCACGAATGACGCCGGAACCTGAACCGTGATTGTGGCGGCGAGTGGCACGCTTGCATTGTTTGGCGCAACGCCAATTGATGTCCACCTTCCAAGAATGTCGCCGGCAAGAATTCCGGCGAATCCGCCAATCGCCAGCGCGCGATTCTTGAACGTGGTCATGCCCGGAGAACCGGTATTGGCTCCGTACTGGTTTCCCCTGAATTGGGCTCGGTTCGCTACCAGAGTGGAAAGCTGAATGCCGGCATTGGATCCTAGCGGTACATCGGAGCCGAGGAGAACGAATCCTGTTACGTCCTCTTGGACAACCGCCGTGCCACTAATGTTGGGCAGCTTGAACGGTCGAAGTGCCGCCGCCGAGATCGAGGAGATAACGCTACTGAAAGCCGGCCCGGTGCCAACGATTGTAACGTTGCCAGTCACACGATCAATGGCGATTGTCTTGTTTCCAAGATCGTTCCTGAATGCCATCTCGGTCGGATCGACGCGCCATGCATAGAATCCGGCCGGAGGACCAGTCGGGATGATCTGAAAGAAACCGAAGCGGTCCCACTTGATTCTTGCGTAAGCTCCCTCGGCTGCGCTCTGAATCGCGTTGACGCTTGGTCCGTAGAAGACGGCTCCTGCTCCGGTTACGTTGACCGGATCACCGTCGGACTGCCATGCGCCTTGACGCCACACTGCGCCGGCCCCACCAAGCCGGTAGTCCCAAATCTGAGGACGACCGAATGCATCCACACTTCCTGCAATGAGTGAAGCATTCGTAGTAATCGTGACGCCGGCAGCGTCATAGTAGGCGAGTGCATTGGGGAATCCGGGCGGGACTCCTCCACCTCCGCCGCCGCTAGATTCCGGCTCGACGCTCCATCCGACCTTACCGCTCATGGCAGATTCCGGCCGCGAACAGTGATGTTGATGAAATCTCCGATAACGGGGTTGTAGATGACTGGCGTAGAAGAGAGCACAATGAAAAGCCCATTGTCGAAGGGCATCCCATACATGATTCCGAGATCGTCACGGTCGCTCTCCGGCGCCTTGCATCGATCGATGAAATCGACGAGATCAATCCGCTCTGTAGGAGGGACGAAATCGACGACGGCGCCAGCGATTGTGATTCGTGGTCCGGGGATATTCGAGGCTTCACCACCCTGCGGATCCTGACCCGCAACCACGTCGAAGAGAAGAATCCATGACGGGATGGGAATCGCGAGCGTGGTTGCGATGTAGATCGCGTTCACGATCAGCGGAGTGCCTTCGATACGCGCTCGGCTTCCTGGCTCTAGGCCAGTAGCGGGAAACTGCTTCACGGTTTGATACGTGAAACCGTTATTGATTTGTGACGGACGCATCGCCATAGGACCTACTCTCCCGTCTCTTCCACGATTGTCCTAAGCCCTCTCTCACGCAAACCGTTGTCTGTCATTGAGAGGAAACCGACGTTCATAGTACCACCAAATCGATTCTTTGTCGAGCTAATTCTATTGATTGACCCCTGCGGATCATTCTCAAAAGTAAACTCATCTGACATTCCTTCGCGGATAAGTTTGCCTCTCTCTAGCATGATATCCACGTCGATATCGTGCTTTACCTCGTTTGGGCCGGCGAGACTTCCGTCTTTGTTCACGTGACAAACGATGATGACGATGCAATCTTCCGCTTGCGCGTATTCGCAGAGAGCCCTTGCGATGTACTTAGCCTGCGTGACTCCGCCAGTGCGCCCGCGGCACTCTTCGGCGTGATAGACTTGCAGCGAGTCAACCACCATGATCGACGGCTGAATGTCGTGCGCGTTCTCGATCAAGTCCTCGAAGGAATTTCCTCCTAGCACATGAAGGAACGGCGCGTGTGCATTTAGCCTAGTGCCCTCTAGGCAGACGTGCTCTTTGGGTCGCTCGCTGATTCCGTAGAGTGTCGTTTCGCCCGGTTGCTTTCCTAGTATCTGCAATGCAAGAGTGGACTTGCCGGCGCCAGGATCCCCGCCAAGCAGGATGACTCCTGTCCTCGCCATGCCAATACCGAGTACGCAATCCAAGCTTGGAAAGCCGCTTGGGATTCTCTGTACTTGATCGGCTTCAATCTCGGTAATCTTGACCGCTCGATTGCGATCCGAGGAAGCCGCGGCGAGCTTGGGCGGCTTCAATGACCGTTTCTCGCGCACTACTGAGACGGCAGCGGTGTAGGAATTCATAGCGCCGCAATAGGCACATTGCGGCTTGTCGATCTTGTCTTCGTGGCCACACTGGCAGCACACATAGATTTCGATCTCTCGCGTGTCTGTGCTTAGGACAATCACTGTTTGATCCGGCTCAGTAGAAAGAGCGCAATCGCGCTGCCGATGACGATTCCTGCACGATTGTCTGACGCCTTCGCCACGACAGGTGGGGGCTCATCGGGCGGAGGCTTGACGGGAGGGAGAAAGTCCTTGGGAGGGAAGCCAATCTTTGAGCCCGTCACGTTGGGGAAGTGAGGGAGGAACGGTCCTCCCTGGTCACTCACCAATGGGTAAAGGTTGGAGTCGAATACGTCACTGAGATTGACGATCTTTCCGTCTAGCTCTCCCTTACCGAATACCAAGCGCAGGCCATGTGAGTAATCGCTAAAGTCTGCACTGTGCGGACTTGGATAGGTTTGATACTGCGCATGGTGAACGCCATCGGACGCGATGATGTCCGAAGGGCGAACCGGGCCGGCACCGCTGAATGGAGTGGAATAGATCGCAACGTGGGAGCCGTCGAGGTTTGGCCCAATGACGAGATCCTTCTTACCGCCAGCAATCAGCCCAGACTTGCCAGCGATGCGAGTATTGATCTCCGCGTTGCTCGCAATGAACGCTTCGGTTGACGCCATCTTCGCGTAGTCGAGGCCCTTCGGCGGACCGATTGACGTGCGAAAATCTGCCGCGTTGTAGATCGCGTCCACGATCTTACGAGTCGGCAGGATCGATTTGAGGTAGGTTGCGATCTTCTGCGCGGTTGCTGGCCACATGGGGACGCGCAGAAAATCCGCGTCTGTTCCGATCGAGAAGTAGTCGGGGAGTACCCAAAGCTTCAGCGTATGAGGCAGGCCCCCAATCGTCTCGGTTAGCAGGATCGTTTTCCACTCCGCTTCTCGGATCCACGATGGCATGTGCCCATTGGCAACGGCACTGTAGATGAGCGCTTCGCGCTCAGCGCCGCTCTTGCCGAGAATAGTCTTCGCGAATTCGGAGCCGAGCATGGCGACACCTCTAGGACAGATTCAAGCCGCGTTGAATCGTCTTCCGCACGTCTCTCGTCATGGACGCCACCTTGATACGTGCCGCTTGTAGTGAGCGCGCAGCGGGCGAGTCGTTGAGAATCCGTCGAATGGACTCGACCGCTTGTCCTAAGCGTAGATCGTCCTCCATTCCTCCGGCGAGCGTGGCAGCTTCCGCCATGAGACGGCTTGCCATCATGCCGTGCTTGTTCATGCAGTCAACGCAAGGATCATTGATGATATGGTCCTCCAGCAAGAGCAATTCGCCGATGGCCTTGAAGCGGCTGGCCTTGGCGGAATGAAGATCGTAGGGCGAGCTTCCGATCACGTAGTGCGGATCACCGTCCGCCCTGCTCTGATACGGCTCGCCTCGCACGGCATCCCACCTCGGCATGATCTCCCGTTCCATGAATCCTCGCTTTCAGTATCCTTCGACGTACGTGTCCACGAATTGCCCCAAGCCGAGCATGTAGTGCCCGATTTGAAACGCAAGATGCTGAGCGTCACTCTTCTTCAGCGGCACCGGCTTGCCGCCGATTTCGAGGTTGACGCCTCCTCCCGGATCCTTCACGAGAGGAATCGGACCATGACCTAGAAACTTTCGCCTCTCAGCACTCAGCTTCTTCGACGACCACGATTGAGCCACGTCGAAATCGACGAAGAGATGCCACTTCGATCCGGCTTTCTGAATGACGATTGGCTTCGTGTTCATATCAAGCCTTGACCGTTGAGTGATGGGGCACTCATCACGCAAGGCGTGAGGAGCGTTACCCTCCATTCGATGGTCTTTCCAAGCTCGCCGGTCACTTCCACGTAGACACCCGTACTTGTACGCTTTAGTACAGCCGTCCACGGATTGGGGCCGGGAACAAAGCTCAATGGAAGCGGTAGATCCGCCGCTGCTCCATTGATGAGAGTCGCATTGCCGAAGCGTTGCACCGGAAAAGGTGGCGATTGAATGATTGCCACGTCGCCATTCGCAGTATCCATCGCCGAGATGATGGGGATCACGGAGAGGACTCGCTCCGGTCCTACTTCCAAATTGACCGCTACGGTAGGCGCAGCGTCGGAAGTAGTAACGAATCCTATGGGAGTAGACATCGGATCACGAGTAAACATTAGTTCAACCCTTCTCCTCTCCGATAGGCTGGCTTAGGACGAGTCCTTCTTGCTATTCAGGAGCGTTGCCACTTGCGCGGCAATCGCTCCGTGAGCCTTCGACGTGGCACGACGGCGCGTGATCTCTGCGAAGATCGATTGCGCCAACGTGATTGCGCCGAAGATGATCGAGAGGATGATTTCGGATTTGTTCATCGGATGCGTCCTCTTCCTTCACTGCCGGCGCCAAGATCGGCAGCGACTAGATAGCCTCCGGCGACGAGCTTGTCTCTCGCCATCGAACGCTTGATCAGACTCACAAGATGAGCCTTCGCTCTCTCGTAAGACATGGGATCGGTGACGTAGTGTCCGATCCGTCTTCCGTTGTAGTCCACATAGACGATCTCGAAAGTGTGAAGTCCTTTCGAGAGTACGTCGGTTCTCGATACACGATTTGGCGAGCCGGCTTTCTTCGGTATGCGTCTAAGCACGTCGAAGCCGTAGAAACTCACCTCTTCTCCGGTGGTTGTATCGACTCCATCGTATACGTCCCATCCGGCCCCGCTGCCGCCACGTCCCTCTTCGATCACTCGCACGGTCATTGCTCCATAGCTAAGACCCTTGCCAGGCTTGGACGTGTGAGGTCTGATAGCGAGCGAATCACCCTTGTTGAATTCAAACGCCATCACTTGCTCCGCTTGTGTTCGAGTGAACGAATCGCAAACCAAAGGGCTGCGTAGAAATCACCCGATGACATGCGACCCGCGCCGAAGGGTTGATACTGACCGGAGCTTCCGCCCTTGTACTCTACGATGTTCCAACCTCCGAGCCCGTGATCGAGAGCGAGCCCCGGATCCTGGGTTTTCGTGGTGGTATTGAATCCCTTACTGCGCTTGAAGCCGAAGGCTTTGCAGTAGTGATCGAAGCTTGCTCGCACATGCGAGTCTGACGTGCGCGCCATCTCACTTGCTCTTCTTGCGCGGCTTGCGACCCGTCAGCTTCGCGAGGTTGCGTCCCTTGGAGTGATAGACCGCTTTGGCCTCGAAGTAGGCGCGGCGTGCCGCCTCGACTGCTTTGGAATCGCTCTTCTTGGCCTTCTTCGGGCTCTTCTTGGCTTTGGGCATGACTGACTCTCCTGTTTGATGGGGCTACTATGCCCCGTTGCTGATCTGACGTACCGGCGCAACACCTGTAAGCTTCGCTGCCTCTTCCTTCTCTTTCAGTTCTTTCGCGTCGAGGTGACTCTTGATCAATTCGAGAACCGGCGCCATTTGCATTGGCGATAGAACCGTCGAGAGCTTTCCCAATTGCTCCTCAGTCAACGTGTCGAAGAACTGCGCCAACATCGCTTGTTGTGGCGAAGTGCTCTCCGGTAGGAGCTTTTGCCCCGTGACACGATTGACCACGGTCGGCAGGAAAAGGAGGACATGCTTACCGATCATGTCCTCGAAGTCTGCGCGACGCTTCGCCTTGCCGGTTTCGATGTCACGCAACGTCTGCTGATTCATCAGGCTTTGATAAGCTTGGATGTTCAGCCGTTCGTTGCGCTGATACTCCTTGATCATGTCGCGTTGAGAGTCGTTCTCATTGCGAAGGATGCGGAGCAATTCGCCCGTGGTGCCCGCCGAGATGCGATGCTCGGTTTCCTTGTGCCGCATCAATTGCGAGACGATGCCGCTTGGCGTAGGGGGCTCCGAGATGATCGTCTCGTCGCCTTCCGTGTCGATCATCGGCGCATAGATCACGAACGGATGGCGGAGCGAGTGATTCTGATTCTTGCCGAAGAAGGCGAGGAAAGCGTACTTCTGAGTGCCCTCCGTACCCTCCGCGTCATTGATCGCCGCATCCTCCATCTCATTGACCATCGATTCGAGATCAGTATCCTTCGCGAGCTTCCACGCCTTCACGGCCTGAGAGTTATGGCGACCGGCGAGGTGCCGAAGCTCCACGACAGAAAGGGGCTCGTCGTGATAGCCCTCATACGCCCATTGCTTCACGTCACGAAGCAGTTTTGCTTTGCTAAGACCGGCCATTGTGCCACTCACTTTCCCCGATTGCTCGCGTCAATTCCTCCGGCTCAGTCACGTTTGGCGCGATGAGCGGCGGAGTCTTCCTATCTCGAAAGAAGAACCAATAGGCGCCGAGCGCAACGGCTCCGCCTACGGCAATTTTCTTCCAAGGCCAGCCTTTCTCAGCGGGAGTGTCGGTGCCTGACACTTCGACGCCTGAGAGAGTCGCACCATGCATCGTGGCGCCCTTCTCCCAAATGGATAGGTCCTCCATGAGCGCTTCGCAGTCGGTTCGATCTTGACTTTTCCTAAGCCAAGAGTCCCATGCAGTCGCGAATTCAACATCCTCGGCGCTCCATCGGTCGGGCGGGATGCGCCACTGCGCCGCCATGCCAGCGTCCGGTTTTCCAGCGGAGATTAGACCGTACTTGTGTGCGACCCAAACCTTGAGATCACGATCTAGCTTAGACGCGCGCTTACGAACGTCTCTGACTTCCGAGGACGTGTCTGTATGCCTGGAGAGCGCTTCGGTCATGGCTTCACTTGCGGAAGATTTGCACGCCGATGTACGCCGCAAGCCCGATCGCTCCAATGGTGGCGATCGTCTTTAGCGTATCGGGAAGGCTTGCGGCTGGAATGTCTGGCGCGCTTGGCGGCACGCCCATCGTGGCCTTGAGCCCAAGCCCTTCATACTTGGCTCGAAGCGTTTGGTATTCGAGATCGTAGCCTTGTAGCGTGGTCCAGTCTCCACCTGACGTGAGCCATGAAACCGCTTTGTACTTGGCGGCTACCGGAAGCCAGCGTGCATAGAACGAATCCCATTCGATCTTGAACGCAGCACGGTCGGCAAGCTGCGCGGGTGTCAGCTTGGATTGTGCTGCGGCTGATTCGCGAATCTTCTTTGCCTCCTTGCGAAGCTCCGCGGCCATGAATTCGCCAAGCGAAGTGCCGTCAGCATATCCGTCTGCCTTGTCGTCTAGACCCTTTGCTACCTTTTCAGAGTCGGAAGCGGAGAGCCCGGAAGCGTCACGCTGCACGTCGTCATTGAGCGAGTCAATCAATGGCGAAAGCAGGTTGGCGTAGTCCCGAAGGTCGCCCGCAGTGATGATGTTTGGCGTAGGTCGAAGCGGCTTCAATACTGAAGCAGCGCCCACTTCGATGTTACGAGCGATGATTTCTCGCATGATTCATCCTATCATGGAACAGGCATTGAGTCAACGCTCAGTTAGCGCGCTTGCGTCTTTGCCATCCACCAAAGAGCCCCGCCGATTCCGACGACGAGCATCGCCGTTCCCATGCTTGATTGAGCAGGAGTGGGTTCTCCCGCCGCGCCGGTTTCCACGTTTGACTTGGTTGCCGGCTTAGGACAATTCCTGGGAATGATCTCGCGTTCCATGTCATCACCTTTTGGGTATGGGTCGCTCTCTCGTGACCGTAGCGTCGCTGACCTTCTTTGCCATCTCACGAACCTTGCCGACGAGTGGAATCGTCTTGCGGCCGATGGCAGCACCCTTCTGAGCCTTGGCGGCAAGCTCGGGATTGAGACGCGCAAGCGGCTTGGCAACCGCGTCGAGGAGATTCGATAGATCACCTATCGTCTCTTCGATGATGTCCACGTCAATCGGTTCCGGTGCCGGCTCTGTACCATTGGGCTTGTGTACTTCGTTCATTGGGTTTCCCTTCTGCTCCTACCTGTCACGCCTCGGATCCACTGGCGCCAATCTCGGCTCTGAAGGCTGGACACCGACGTGTCGCTCTATCGTGCGAATGCGATGATGCTGATTGCTCATCTCGGCCGAGACGGCAGTTATCAGATCGTGCATTTCGCTAAAACCTTTGTCGATCTTCGTACCGAGCTTTTCCACGTCAAGCGTTAGCTCGGAAATCTTTTCGCCGCGTGACTCCTGCCACGCCTCCAGGGCTGATTTCACTTCAGCTTTGACGAGAGCGGGCCACGCTTCGGTCTTCTCTTTCAATTCCCTGATTGTTTCCGCATGAGCCCTTGAGCGCTCCTGATGGACGCCTGCCCAGAAGATCGCTACGAACGTCTGTCCGATAGCGAAGATTCCTAGGCCGATGATCTCCGATTGCATGAGCTATCCACGCCTCACTTGTTTCGTTTCTCTGTAGATGAGATCGAGAATCATCTCCGCGGCTGTAGAAGGCTTGGCCTCAGAGATCCACTTCCACTGAGGGCGCTTCTTGAAGATTTGGATGATCTCAACCGCCGAGGCAATCGGATCATCCGTAGCGATGTCCTGAGCCAACAATCCCGCTACTTGCAAATCGTAGGTGGATAGACCCTTGTAAATGTCTCCGCCAACGCGATTGGCACCCTTCGGAATCGTCTTCGGGTCGCATTGCTCCCACCCACCCGCAACCTCGGGAGCCCAGCCGCCGCAGTCGCGACCGCTAACGCGGTTCTTCTCCATCCTGGCGAGCTTGACATAGTAGCGGGGGTCTTCGGTGAGGTGATCCATCGCGATACGTTCCGCGATGCCTCGATTGTCGGTGTGCTCCATCTCCACTTTGGTTCCGAGAGCTAGCGCCCTCGCATCGAACGCGGAGCGAGGTTTGCCGCGTGAGAGTCCGCGCCAGGATGAGACAGTGAGACACTTGCGCATTGGCTTGTCCTAACTCTCAAACGCATTCAGCATCGCGGCGCCATACTTGACAGGCACCGCGCCGTGCGGAGTCACTGTGCGAATCGTGGCAGCATGATGCGAAAGATCACTCTCGATACGCTCCTCGCTTCCGATGATGTCCAACACGGCTCGGTCACCTAACGCAGTGGCGAGGAAACCTGATAGCGCTAGGCTTTGCGCCGCCGTCGAGGGGCCGTAGACGTTCGCAAAGTGAGCCGTGGTCGGCTTGATTGCAAACGCGCCAAAGGTGTCCGCATGACCATAGAGCGCGTCGAGGAGTCCTACGGCTCGGATCACTAGCTCTCCACGGTTGAGCGTTGCTGCCGCTGCCAGGTAGCCGCCCGAATGCGCCAGAATGTCAATTCGAGCTTTCGAGAGATCAACGCCTGTTGGCAATGCTGCGATCAGGAGCGCCTTGATTGCTCCTAGATTGCCAAGCGTGCCAGGATCGCCATGCGCTTCTAACTGCGGAATAACGATGATCGCAGGGCGCTTCGCCTTGCCGAGCGCTGGGATCAGTGACGTTTGAAGCTCAGCGATCTTCGCGCCGTTTCCGTGAAAGTAGAGGACGATGCGTGTGCCGTCTGCACCGTCAGGGAAATGCAAGAGGACGGAACGACCATTGATCGTCTCGATATGCGTAGACGCGGGAAGTGGAGTGGGAGGAGTCCGCGGAGCGCTCGCTGCTGCCGATGAGCGCGAACCTAGCAAGGTCGCAAACCCGAGGCCAACGCCAGCGGCGATAGCAGGCAGAAGCCAACGGGACATCATACAACCTTCGCAATCGCGAGCGCGAGGAGGTACTTGGTTGGATCATGCAGGCCAGTGGGCACGGCTCCAGCGACCCACCAAGGCGTAAAGGACGACGGCGCGTGACCCTTAGCCCACGTCTCGAAGTGCAGCATAGAATTGCCGCTGCTGTTCTTGCCGCCTCGTCCGATACGCTGACCAGCCGTGACGACGGAACCGATCGATAGCGTCGGATCCCTCACGATTTCTGCGTACACAATGACGGTGTTTGGATGCTCGATCACTACCGCATCCAAGCCGGCACCAATGCCGAATCCCGAGGCGAATCCGACAACCTTTCCGGGCTCGGTTGCGAGTATCGGATCGCCTGGAGAGGAGACGAGATCGATCGCCGCGTGATAGCGAAGGTTCGTTTGACGCATCGCCTTGAAGAAGCGATTTCCACTTGCTTGTCCAAGATTGGTATGCACCGTTCCGTCGGGAGAGACGAACGGTACAAGCAAGCGGCTCGGATTCGAGGACGTAACAGGCCACACCATACCGGTAGGATCGGTGAATGGTGCGCCTTGATTCTTCACGTCGGTGGGTGTTTTCATGGGTGTTGGAGTGGGAGCGCTTTCCCTAAGCCTTCTGGAAGTCTCGGCAATGGCGATTGCCACTCCGAGCCCAGCGAGGATGTAGGGGAGCTTTGACATGCCTACTTCTTGAGTAAGGAGAAGAGTCCGAGTGCTGCAATGCCCACACCCGCCGCGATGAAAGGAGCATTCGACGATGCGGCTTCTTTGATTTCCCCCGGAACCTTTCCCGGCACCGTCAGGAAAACTTTGTTAGGTTCGCCGAGAACCTTCGCTGCAAGATCGGCGCTTCCTTCAATGGCCTTGGCGTAACGCAGGATGCTCTCTTCCGCGTTACCCTCACCCGCGAAGTATCCATTGGCGTACATCTGCCCAGCGACTGCGTAGGCATCGCCATCATCGGCGAATGATTCGATGGCAGGCGTGGCCCACACCTTCACGAAGGCAACCTCACCATCCATCATGTTTGCGAACACTGCGACCTTGCGCGTGATCGGCTTGCCGTTCTTGTCCTTGTCGGGCTTCTCTGTGAACGCTCCGCCAGGCACAACGCCAATTGCACCCCAATTGTAGGTGGGGACTACCTTGCCGCTCGCATTGGTGTAGCGCCATGCAGGGGAGAGTCCGAATCGGTTTTCGAGCCAACCAATCGCCACGATGATCTGACGCCGCGCTGCTTTCACACCCGGATTCATGGCGATGACAACCGAATTTGCCATCGGGATAGCGACCTTCGGATCGTCGATTGCGCCAGGCGCGGAGATGTCCGCAGGCTTGTCAGCAATCTTCGGCTCGGGAGCAACCGGCGGAATGGGGAGCTTGATCCCTCCCGGTGGCCCGGTGAATTCAGGTTCTTTGAGATTGCCTTTGTTCTTGATTGCAAAGGCATCGATCTCGTCTTTGATGACGGACCAAAAATTGCTCGAATAGTCCTTGTCGGTCACGTAGCCGTAGGAGTGCGCGATGTAGCGCGACGTGAACGAAAAGACGGAGGAGCCCCGATCGAAGATCACCCAATTGACCCCATTGGTGTCTTTGTAGCTCGTCGGCACGGCATCCTTCGCCGGCTCCGCACCTTCCATCGGAAACAACGGGCCTTCGCCCTTATCCGACGATGGCGCCGCCGCTGGTCCCACCAAGATAGACTCCGCCGCTGGCGCTGCCGCGGACTCTCCAGTAGGCGCCCCTACTTCGGTACCCTCTCGGCCGTCCATGAATCCACTGAAGAACGCGCCAATCACGGTGATATTTCGGGGAATGATTACGCGCTCCATTAGCGTTTGCCTCCGTAGCGTTTGGACCATTCACCTTGCGAGGATACGTCACTCCGCAGCACGTAGACCACACCCGCCGCCGCCATGAGAGCGGTTAGGATAAGCGTCGAGCTATCGCCACTCTTGGGCGACTCCTCGACGCCTACCTCGGTACTGTTTCGGGGAATGATCTCGCGCATTATTCACCTTGGTGTGATGGTCCGATCACCAAATCCGAAGATGCCGGTGTCATCGCCTTTGGCAACCGCAGGAGGTAGCTTGCCAGGGCGCGGCGCCAAGAGGATTACTCCTCCACTGCTACGCGCCGCGATGTCCTCGGCGGTAGGCATGGGACGCGCCTCATGCGCGGGAGGAACCAATGTGGCTCCAGACGGCGCCGGAATGACGCTATAGAGGGCCTTACAAGCTCGATTGTAAGCCTCTACAACGGCCGGGACGGTAGGTGTGACGGAAACGTACTTATCACCCGTCGCTTCGTCGAAGTCCATTCCGTTGTAAAGCTCTCGGCGCTTTAGGCTGTATTGCATGACTCCTTTGGCAACGAGGGCGTCATCTTCGACGAATGTTCTATCGAAACCGTCGTATGCAGCCTGAATCATCTTCTTGTAAAGATAGATCGGTGCATTCTTGTCATGCGCAGCAGCGAGCCCGATGCATTCGACGATCATCTTGGTTGCCGCATCGGCAAAGCGTCCAGATACCTTGTATGCCACGACGAGCCCTTGGGGTAAGCCGCCGCCAAGCTGCGCAACCTTCGTGAGATTCGCCATGATGATCGGATCGCTAGGCGACCAATACATGATCGAGAACATGATGTCAGAAAACACATTCTTGGTACCAGGCGCGTACTTGTCCGCCCACTCAATGAGATTGAGATCCCTTCGCAATTCCTTCGCGTAGCCCATTGGGCTCACATGATAGGGCTCGCTGAATTGCGCCGGGATGACTCCGTAGGTGATGAGCGCAGCGACATTCGCCTTTGAAGCGTCCACCCATTCTTGAGAAAATCCCTTGCCGACGTTGAAAGCCCACTTCCACAGGCTCTTCGCTAGCTCCCAGCTAACAATCGCAGCGGCGGTCATGTAGAAGACAGGAAGCGCAGCGGCGGCCACGGAAAGCACACCGAGGCCCGCGGCGGCAGCAATGACGACCGCTGCCTCTAGCGCGATGTCCTTTAGCTGCTTCCACGTAGCCACGAATTTCTTGTCTGCCGCGTCTTCGGCTGCTTTCGCCCTGGCTTCGTATCCGTCGGCGAGCTTTTGAACCGCGACCAAGCCCTCTTTGTCGAAAAGGTTTCCAGCCTCATTGATGGTGCGCCGATAGACAGATTCGTTTGGCTCCTCCGGTCCCATCATATCTCCGCTACCTCCGCCACCTTCATCAGGGCCACTACTCTTTGACGACGACGCAGCAGCTACCGCGGCGATGGTTCCGCCACCGAGTAAGAGGAGCAACCAGATCGGCATTTGAATTCCTCGAATCTTTCCTGATTGTCCTAAGCCGACTAGCGCGGAACGATGACGCGCACGTTGGACGCAGGGGTATGCTTCGGTCCAAATTCGACAACCCCGTCTGGTGGTGGATAATCGAAGAAGCTTCCCGCCATCGGGAGCGCAACCGCGCCGGACTGAGGTGGCCCCGGATTCACAATGCTGGCGATTGGCCGCGGCACGAATCCGCGAATGGCGCCAGACGAGCGATGATGACCAGCCGCACGATCAAGATAGCTTGACATCGAAAACTCCTAGCGCGGCACTACGCCGCGATCGTTGACACTGTAGACCTTGGGAATCCATCCCAATTGATCCTTGAAGAACGCCCAAAGCTTCAGGTGCGTGCCGCTCGCTCTTGCAGCATTGAGCATGGACTCGAATACGTGTGTCTCCATGCTGATCAGCAAGGAGACGGGTCCAAGTGGTGTGCGAATGTCCACCTTCGCGAAGATTTTGTCTCCCACCTCCCAAGGGCGAATGTTCGCCGTGAATCCTGGGAATAGTTCGACAAGAAACTCCCTCACTGCAAGATTGTTTGACATGGCTCCGGTTTCCCTTTCCCTAGTTTCCCTAGAACGATGGCCCCGTGTCCATTGGGAACATGAGCGGAGTACCGCCACCTCCCAATTCCTTTGCGCGATCGTGAAGGCACTTTCCGGCTTCCACCTGACCGATGCTATCGAGCATCGAACCGAGCGTGTCGAGCTTCTTCGGATCCGTCTCGGTCGCGAGCGCGACCTTCGCCGCGGTGCGGAGTCCAAGCCCTCCGAACATCGTTCCGCCGAGTACGGCCGGCACCGGCTCGTCAGGTACCTTGTTGAGCGCGGCTTCGCACGGCGTATCCGCCACGCTCATCTTGCCCATTGCTGCCTTTCGCAGACACATGGCGGCGGCCTTGGTCACTGCGGGTGGCGCAACCGCGTTGGGAAGCTTCTCGATTGAATCGGCGAGCGCTGCAAGCTGCTCCTTGGTACCCGACGAAACCGCCTTCTTCACCGTGTCATTGAGCGGCGGCGGCAGCGCCGCATACGCATCGTCACACGTTGCGGTCGCAGGTTCAGGCCCGGCACCGTCAGGCTTGCCGAGCTTTGCCGAGCGCACGCACGCTGCCGCTTCCTTCGCGCTAGGTCCTAGCGCGTCGAGCGCTACGGCTAGGTCCTCTAGCTGCTTCTTGGTTGCCGTGGGTGATGCGATGGCCTTCTTCACCTGCTCATTGAGCGGGGAAGGCAGCGCAGCGAAGTAGCCGTCACATGAGAGGACGGCAGGAGGCAGCGGTACCCCTCCTCCGCCCTCATCCTCCTTGCGCGGAGCGGGCTTGGAGGTGGTGCGCGAGAGCCCATAGGCGACGCCCAAGCCGAGCGCGCCCCAAATCCAAACGGGGATCATTTCAGTTCCCCGCTTTCGCCAGTTCGTTCGCCCTTGCATCGATGCAGTCTGCGACCGGATCGGCTTCGCTGTAGCCGATCGACTTGAGCTTGCGTGTCGTGGTAGCGAGCGCATGCATGTCTGACGATTTCGCCATCGGATTCCCGAGCGCCGCCATGATGACGGATCCGGTCTTCGTGCCACCCGTGCTCGCACTGAGCGCGTCAAGGCGGCCCAATGCCGCCGACAATTGCTCACCGTTCATAGAGCAAGTGGCTCCCGTGCCTCCGCCTCCGCTGCCTTCGGTGGTGGAAGCCGTGGCGGACTTGACGAGTAGAGCAACCGCACCCAAGCCGAGGAGAATCGGAATCAACGGACCCATAGCGAACCTTCTTTCTTTGACGATTGTCCTAAGCTCACCCGTGGGAAAGCTCATACTCTACGCCGAATTCTTCGGCTAGATCGTGGCCCATCTTCCGCGCCATTTTGGTAGCATCTCCGCCCATACCGCGATAGGCGATCTTGCCAAGCCGTTTCTTGCTGGGCATGAGCATCGCCGAGATGATGAAGGTGTGCTCAGGCGGCACGCCGAGGAAAGGATTATCGTAACCCTTCCTCACCAATCGGATATGGATCCATCGAAGTGCTGGCATGACTTACACCACTTCCCCGGTGGGATTGGCCTTGTAGTATTCGGCGGAATAGTTCGACGAATACGCGCCATCGAACACGGATGCGTATTCGGGATTCGACGGGCGCCCTCGCATGCCTCCGGGGATGATCTGCGAATCGCCTCGATAGGCAATCTTCGCCTCACCGTCAGCTTTGCCCTGCGTTGCGCCAGCCGCGGAGCCGTCAGCGCTCGCGATGTCGAAGCCGGTCATGGCTCCCTTGGGAGTCTTTGTGATGACCTTCTCTTCGCCCGTGGGCTCCTTGGGCTTGTCCTTGGGCGGCTCGTCAGGCGGCGTAACCTTCTTCACGTCGGCGCTTCCACGCCCTACCAGGAAGAGGACGATCGCGGAGCCGATGGCAATGGGAATCAGGGGAAAAGGCATGGTGATTGTCCTTGGAGGATTGTCCTAACTCACATTCCCAGAAGTTTCGACGTGTCCTCAGTGGTCCCATTGGGAAGCCCGGTGAGAATGTGAAAGCGCTGCTTCCAACGTCCCTCACTTTGGCTGTACTGCACTCTACGCGTGAAGAGCGGGCGCGCAGCGATACCGAACTTGCGGCGTAGCTCGGCCACTCGAAAGCATACGAGCCCGTCACAATCAGCGCTCATCGTTTCGAGGATTGCGCGAATGTTTCGGAATCGATCCGACTTTGGATCGAAACGGTAAACGACGCCCGACCCCAATAGGAGCGGCGTACGTGGGTACACTTCGAGGTAATCCTCATTGACCGCAATCACACACTCTAGCAAGTGTATCATCGCGCGAGCGCTGAGAATGTCATCGGCCGGATCTTGCCCGAGGCCGAAGAGCCCTGCTAGCTCGAATTCGGGATAGAACGCCATTGAATCGCGATCCTTCTGGAAGGGGCGCGAGAAGAGGCGAGCGGAGAATCAGAGTGAAACCGGAGGAAACACACTGAGAGCACCACGGGGAAAACGTGGATCCGCTGCCTCATCTCGCGCCCCTTCCATGCGGGGCGCATCCCCGACCCCTCACGCTTGAAGGGTCGGTGATGCTCCGTCGATCAGGACGCGATGCCCTGAACGTCGATGTTCGCGCCGGGGATCGCAATCGGCGCTCCCGAGGTGTTCGTGACCGTGATCGCGAGAAGCGCCGTCTCCTTGCAGAACATCATGGAGAGGCGACCCGCTCCATCGTTGTTGCCGGCGAGGAACGCCGCACCGTTGACACCCTGACCGGGCACCTGTGCAGGCGTCGAAAGCTGCTCCTGATTCTTGACCTTCACGGAATCGACGGAGACGAGAGCCGCGATGGCGGCCGGAATGAGGATGCGCTCTCCCTTGAAGCCCGTATCGGGGCGAACGATGGCGGTAGCCGACGCTCCCGGAGCGAGAGGGAACGTGAGGGCCGGGAAGACGAGCGTCACGTACGTGATCTTGCCCATGTTGCCGTCGTTGCACGGAGCGACGGGCGGCGGAGGGCCGGCATTGGGATTGCCGCACGGACCCCAACCGTTTTGAGGCAGACACGCGAGTGCGCGCTGCACGGCTTCGTCGAGAAAGCCGGTGCTGCCCGTCTCCACGTCGGAGGTGGCGTCGATCGAGCGTGCGGGGGTCGAAACTTCTTCGCGTGAGAGCGGGGTACGATCCATGTCCATTTGCTTTTCTCCGTGAGGTGACAACCGAGGTTGTCGTACAGAAACAGTGACGTGAATTTCCCGCGTCTGCTCTAACGCTTGCGTCTCTCGACGCTTGAATGATGCTTAGGACAAGCGGCTTACGCCGCGCGTCCGTACATCGCGCGAAGCTGCTCCGGCGTCCAGGTGTAGGAGCGCGGAGCGCCTTGACCCATCGCAGGAGCGCCTTGGCCTGCCACGATCGTGCGAACCTGGAGGTTGGCCTTCTTGCCCTCTTCCTCGGTCATCGCAACGCCCTTCCAGTCGGGGCTCTTCTTGCGCATGCGCTGACCGATCTGCGCACCGATCGACCCGGTGTAGTACGCGAGCGCACCGTTGCCGAGGTTGTGGAGGTGGTCTTCGTATCCCTTCACCTGACCGCTGAATGCGAGCAAGTGAAGCGCCGCCGCGGCAGCGAGATCCCACGGAACGCCGAAGGTTTCGGGCATTCCGCCGCGTCGTCCGTGGAGCATGCCGAGCAAGAAAGAGGCGCCGCCCACTTCGATGATGGCGGTCAGCTTGGAGATGTTCTCTTTGTTGGAGTCGGCGATGCGCTGAAGGCGAGCGCGGAGTGTGGATGCTTCACCACCCGCACGGAATTGGCCACCCATCGGGGAGTGTCCATAGCCGTGAACGTGATGGAAGCGACCGATGGCGTCGCGAGTGATCATGGGTTTCTCTCCCTGGGTTGAATGGCCTTGGGCATATGCCCTTACCGTGAGAGTCCATTCAACCACGAAAGAGAGGGCTTGTCAAATGCCATTTTCTAACAGATCAAACGCGCATCTTTGAGCGTGCTTAGGACAATTCAACGCCGCTTTTGGGTCACTGTAAGCGACCTTTCGAGCTTCTCCTCTAGCGTTTCCATGTCCCCCATCATTACAGGAGCGAGTCTTTTCTTCTGCTCCACAATGGCGTCACTTGCGAGCTTCACACACGCTTCGCAGATCACGGCTCCGCGGAAGCCTTGGCACATAAAGCCGTCTTTCTTCTGGAAGCAGAAGGAGCATTTCTTCATTCCTTCACCTTCGATAGCTCATGCTCGGCAAGATCAATCGCAGCCCGATGCCACGCACGCACCGCGTCAGGGACCGCGAATGGAGTCTTATGACCAGTGCCCGATGTTCGATTCGAGCTTGCCGCGGTTTCGTTTGCTGCTACCAGCGATGCGGCGTGATCCCTCGCGCTTTTGTAGACCGCTACCAAGAATTCTCGGTGACTCATCGTATCCTCGACAGATCGACGATCTCTTTCGTGGTCGCGTCGAGGAGCATGATGGCATTGTCTACGGTGACGACCGCATCGTATCCGGCTTTGAGAATGGCGCGTGAGAGCGCGCGGCCCTTCTTCGCGCCGAACGCATGAAAGAGTCTTGATTTCCAAGAATACTCGTCATATCCGCCGTCGCATGTGTTCCATCGGATGACGAGCGGCGATTGGAAATTGGCGAGCCCTCGAATCCATCCCTTCGAGAGTGGAGCGTTACGAATCACTGACTCCTGGTCTTCGAGGAGCATGTAGTATCCGGCCGGCTCGATTCCCTGCTGATACCGATCGGTGCCAAAGCGCGGTGCGCTCGGCGCCTTCTCGGTATTGTGAAGGAATTGGAACCTGACGGGACGCCCTGTCTCGAAATGGATCGGCCCCTCGATTGCTTGAGCGAGCCCGATCGATTCCATCCATCGGCGATTCATTCTCGCCCCCTATAGGTTTCCATATCGCGGTAACGTTGGGGTAGCTGCTTATGATCTCGCCTGGCAGCGTTCGACCCCACCCACCATCCGAGTGCAAACGCCAGGAAGAAGTAGCCGAGGCCCACAATGAGCAATTGGAGCGCGCTCACTATTCGTCTCCGAATTCCACGTTGTCAATCACGTCATTGAAGGCTTCCCATTGCTCCTTGTTGAGCAGGGCTGATAAGCCTTGCAGATCCGCTTCGTTCAGGAGCGCGAAGAACCGCGCCATTGATTCATGCTCTAAGGCCATGACCTTGATTCGAGCGAGGCTTGCTGAGAGGGCGTCCTTTTGAGATTGATTCATGGCTCTTGTCTCCTAGAATGATGGGTGACGTTTTCCCGTTGCGCTTCAGTATCCGTTTGTCGTATTTGGTCCGTAAGCTCTTTGTGGCTTTGAGCACGATAGGCGAGAGCCTGTTCTTCGCGAGCATGGTCCGAATCTGCATGACGCGCGGAAAGGAGATAGTGCCTCCATTCGTGATCGAATGCCAGTTACTTGCATTCTGAGCCTTGGAGCCAACGCCCTTCATTTTCTCGACACTCGTCAAACATCCCGAACATGCCTTGTCTTTGCACTCCGGCTCATGCTTGCCGGAAAAGCCTCGACACCCGGCGCAATGTTTCCTCTTGCATCCCGGCTTGTGTCCGATGAGCCGATAGAGCTTGGGGAGCACGTAGTATCCCTCTAGCAAGATGCCAGGGTCCTCACGTTTCCATCCACCAAGCTTGGTGCTCTCCTCGATCTCTCCGTCCTCCATCATAATCGAGTCGGTATCCACGTAGAGAATTTCCGCGCCGCTCTTGGCAGCGCCCGTCATACCTCGATAGAGCCGAATGCGAGAGAGCGCGGTAATGTGAGCGCTGATCTGCGGCACGATGTAGGAAGCGCTCGCGATGTTCTCGATCTCCCATATGAGACAATCGGTAGGATCGCCGTTTGTGGGCCACCCTTTCTCATACGGGGGCTCGGTACCTTCAGGGATTAGGACAAGCGCGGTGCGGTCCTCACGCATTCCAAACTTGCCGTAAAGCGAATTGAGCATGAGCTTAGCGCAATAGCTCAGCCCTTCGTTGTAGTCGGCGCGTGACTTGTCGCGGTACTGATAGAGGACTTCCACCATCTCTCGAAAGACAGGCTTCTTTTCGTACCATACGCTCCGATCGATTCGCAGAATCTTTCCGCCAACGTCCTTGAGCAATTGCAATTCATCCCAATCCCAAACACCGCTAAACTTCCCCGCTGGAAAGAGGAGCTTCTTTCGGATTGGGCATCGGTACGGGAGCGGCGGCATTGCACAATTGTGTGGCACGAACACTTCGCATTGAACGAAGCCGATGCACTTGCGCGCCATGAGCGCACAATGCTTCTCGGTGGACTTGCCGAGGACATACATCTGCCCTACTGGCATGTCCTCCAGCATGGAGGCCGGATAGCTCGAATTGATGTCGAAGTAGCGTACGTCGTAACCATACTGCGCGAATAGCTCGGTACGCCCACCGTAGTAGCCGAGCCTTACGAATGCATGCGCGCACCCATGACATGCACCGTCGCACGTCATGCGCAGGCATCCCTTGCACTGCGTATCGCAGTCAGGGAGGCATGCATTGCGCTGAATCCATGTATCACCCATGAATTTACGCCGAAACAGTTTCATCGCGGTAGCTGGCGCAGTGATGCCAACCTCTCCGCCTAGGCTCTCAATGAGCTTATGGAAAGCGTGGAGCCCTTTGCGGAGCACCACGCAATCCATTCGATTGTAAACTTCCCAGCTAGGATCGTCCTCATGGGCGCCGAAGTCCTGACTCATCTTCTGAGCCGTCTTCGGGCAGAATGTCTTTCCGATCTTGTCCAAGGTCATTGGCAGGAGTGAGACGGAATCGAGGAAAGACCAGAAGCCTCGGCGCTTCGACTGACCAGTCGCCCAAATGTCCAAGCGCTGAATTCGCGCCTGCGTCGAAACAATCTCGAAGCGTAGGAGCTTACGATGTTTCATAAGCCAACCGACGAGAAAGAGGTGGTCAAACTTACCACCATTGTGCGCGTAGATATTGCAGCGCTTCGATTGATAGAGGCGCATGCGCGCACGAGACGGCTTAGGGCAATCCATCGCGAAGATATGACGAAGCATTCTGTCAATGCAGCCGCCAGGAGCAATATGACGCTCCTGCCAAGGCAAGCTCGCTACCTCCGGTGCATTTCGATAGGCGATAAACTCTTTGCCGGTGAGCAATCCCACTAGAAACGGGCGCGTGAATCCGCCTTCTTGGGTGTCATCCTCCTTGCTCTCAATGTCGTAAACGACTACGCGCCGCTTGCGAAGCGGTCCGCCGAGTGGTCGAAGGTACTTCTCAGTGCCCATCTAGAGAACCAGAAGGCAAGCACGCCAAGCAGGAGCGCCAGTCTACGGGAGCAGTCTCGTCGTGGACTACTCCCGTACCGTGGCACGTCGCGCAATTGTCATCGCAGCACCGCTCGATCATCGCCTGTAGATCGGGAGCCCATCGATCGTAGGAATGTCCGATCACTAGCAGGAAACGGATAGCGAGCTTCGGATCGGTGAATGCGGAGAGTAAGTGTCCAGCCATTTCGATTGGCGTCAATTGCTCCAGCGCTGCGCGCGAATCTTTGGCGGAGATGATGCCAAACTTTACGCGGTCGTAAGCGACGAGACACATGGCGCGGTAGGCTTCACCGTGGTTCACGTTTGCCGCACAATCCAGAGCATCCGGTATGAAAGGCATCGAACAAATCGCGTGTACTCGTGAGGATAGCAGCCTCTCTGAACATTAGCTCCGGCTCTTGCGGCTCCATTTGCAGCACGTAGCCGAGCTTGCCCTGTCCCATCGCGTAGCCGAATTCCCACGATGCCGAGCGTCCGCACGGGAGCACGAAGACACACGCATCGCAGGCACGAAGCGCGGCGATGTCGAGCGCGTAGCCTGCGACTGCGATTGGATGCTGGAGAGCTTCCCTGTACTCTTCCGGTGTCCACTCTTGCCACTTGGGATCGATCTCGCTCCACGCGAAGCCGTGATTGTCAGGCTTGGGATGCCTGAAATCGTACACGTCGTGCCCGAGCCCCCTTAGGGTATCCACCACTATTGGTTGATACTCATTGCGCCACGATGATGCGACATAGATTTTCATGTTTCCCTCATGCTCAGTAAAAGGCGGCTAGCAAACGAGCCTCTTTGCTAATTGCTCCCAAAGGAGGGGATCGCTGAGCGGAATCACTCCCGCTTGTATCGCCGCTATGGGACCGCGAGCCTACTCCCCCATGACAAGCGCTACAGCCTTGGTGAGCGCTTGTCCTAAGTCAGTATCCAAGCCAGTTTGCCCCACGCTCCCCCATGTGTACGCATTGACGATGAAAGCCTTACGCTCCTCATGCCAAGCGATCGTGAGGTGGATGCGCTCATGCTTGATCGTGAGTGCAAGCGCGTGGAGCAATTCTTCGGTCATGGGGAAGCCTTCTTACCCCATGTTCCGTAAAGCATGGCCGCAAGCATACCGCCTCCAATGATGGCAGGTAGCCACTTCGACCATGCCTCTAGGCTAAAGGGGATTTGATTTTCCAATCGAGCAAGCGACGGAGAACCGGCATGATCTCTTTGAGCGCTTCTCGGAGATCATCGTTTTCCTTGCGGAGCTTGGCGGTGTCGCCATCGTGCAGCTTCGTCAGGCGTTCGATCTGCTCCAGGTGTGCTTTCGCGAGTGCCC
>Ga0315286_10000739_pt1 | contig 28378 bp, 32 predicted proteins | sample YL17G10_0_MG_FD_205038 | JGI IMG/M metagenome (GOLD analysis project Ga0315286, IMG submission 205038) | Sediment microbial communities from Yellowstone Lake, YNP, Wyoming, USA - YL17G10_0 | ecosystem: Environmental > Aquatic > Freshwater > Lake > Sediment | place: USA: Wyoming | collected... | reverse complement strand
GACATAGGAAGCAAACCAGCAAAGTAGCGCCTACTTCTTCGGTAGAGAAGATCGACAAGCGGCTTTCGCCACTAGAGTGAGAACCTGTTCATTCGCGTGGCGTAGCCAAGAAATAGTGGGGGCGCACCCAATAACCGTATGCCGATCCGGGTAGTCAGCTTCGACATGGAGGGCACCCTCGTAGACCACGCCTACAGCAAACAGATCTGGGAGGGAGACATCCCCGCACTCTACGCCGAGGCGCACGGGCTCCCCCTAGAAGAAGCACGCAAACGCGTCCTAGCCGAGTACGCCGAAGTCGGAGAAGGCAAACCCGAGTGGTACGACATGGGCTACTGGTGGAGACGCCTCGGGCTCCCTCACTACTGGCGAGACCTCCCAAAGCGACGCAAGAGCGAATGCAACGTCTACCCAGATGTCCAAACCGCCCTCACGCGCCTCGGAAAACGCTACTCCCTCATCGTCTCCTCAAACACCATCCGGGAGTTCCTCAAGATACAGCTAGAATGCATAGACTACCCCTTCAGCAAGATATTCTCCGCCCCAACCGACTTCCAAGCCGTCAAGAAGGCCCCCGACTTCTACCAACGCGTCTGCGACGAACTCGGAATAGCCCCCACAGAACTCGCACACGTCGGTGACCACGAGGAGTTCGACTACATCGCCCCCAAGAAGCTAGGCGTCAAAGCCTATCACCTCGACAGGACGGGGACGCTTACCGGGGAGGACGTAGTACACAGCCTAAACGAGTTCGCGGCCCGTCTACTCTAAGCCACACGCCTTCTCGTACTCGTAGACCAGCCGGGACGTCACCACCCACGCCTCCAGCGCCTCGGGGTGGATGCTCACGGCCTCATCAGTCTCGGCGAGGGTCTCCCCCCTCATCGCGCCGTGCGGGTAGGCCCCGAGGAAGACCAGGGGGTTCTCCTCACCAGCGAGCTGCTTGCACAGCTCATCCAGTTTCCTCGGCTCCCCGTGGCTCGTCAACGCCACAGTCCTGCTCGGGTGAACCAGATCCTTAACCTCCCGCAGCGCCTTCCTCGTCAGCGTCATCAGCGGCTTCTCCTCCCCCGGCGGCACACGCTTCTCCGCGAACAGCTGCTCCATAAGGCTCCTGAACCTGTAACAGTCCCTGGGCAGCTTGAGCTCGGGCGAGAAGTCGATGAATTCGCCGTTAACCGTGTGCGCCATGGGCTTGAGCCTCCCCGCCATGTTAAGCGGCGACCCCAACGCCTCAAGCAGGCAGAAGTGGAGTATGTCCGGCCTTCCCCTCTTCTCCGCCTCCGGCAGACTCAACATGGCGTGATGGTGTAGACTCCTGTCGAGGAGGACGCCCTCTGGGTTCTTCCCCTCCCTCTTCGCGTTCCGCGTGACGGCTGGGTGACGACTGATCTTCCTAGGCACAAGCTCAACCGCGGCCTCGACGAAGAGGATGTTTAGCATTCCGAGGAATAAGACGGGGACTAGGGTAATAACCGTATCAGCCCGAGTAGGGGGCTACTCGACGGTGATGGCGCCCGCCGGGCACCCGTTGACGCAAGCCATGCACATTATGCAGTCCTCCGCCCGCGTCGGCTGAGCCTTCTTCTTCCCCTTAACGTCCACCATGTCGTAGACATTCATGGGACAGACCTCGGCGCAGACACCCGCCCCGATACACTTGTCAAGATCAACCTTCACATCGGCCATATCTATGCCTCAACCCCCCTTCCCCTTCGCCGTCTAAATACCTTTCAGCCCCCCGCCCGGGAAAGACACAATAACCCGCCTCCCCGCATAACCACCGGGTGCAGAAGCTGGCGGAAGAGTTCACCCTAGCACCGATGCGGAGGCTCATAAAGAAACAGGGCGACCTCAAGATCAGCGAGGAGGCTGCCGAGGAGATGAGGCGCGCAGTCGGCGAGGCAGCCCAGAGGATCGCCGAGGCAGCCGTCGAGAACGCCCGAAGGGACAACCGGAAGACCGTCCTAGAAAGAGATATCAGGGCCGCCCGCCTCAGGGAGAAGGAACGAGAGTAGACGCGATGACGACCCCGCAGACCCAGACGAAGGGCATAAAACGCCTCCTATTCGGCTCCTACGCCGGGTACGTCGAAAGCCTCGCCCCCATATTCGCCCTCTGCTGCTTCCTCTTTACATTCAGCCTCGGGATGGGCTACCTCCTCGGCGAGACCATGCCGGCGACCGCCATGAACGACCTACTGGGGGCCTTCCCCGACATCTCAAGCATGAGCCTCCCCGAACTCTTCGCATTCGTCGCCACGAACAACGCCGTGAAGAGCCTCCTATTCATGCTGGGCGGCCTCCTAGGCGGCGTGCTCCCACTATTCTTCGTCATCTTCAACGGCTTCTTCATAGGGTGGGTCGCCTACAGCCTGGGCTCTGCATATGGGATAGGCTACATAGTAGTCGGCCTCACCCCCCACGGCGTAATCGAGATCCCCGCCATCATACTCGCCATGTCAATGGGCATGAGCCTCGGCTACGCGGTCCTCAACCACATACGAGGGGAAGGAGGCCTAATGAAAGAGGTAAGATCCGCCCTCGGGTTATTCCTCACCCGCGTCGTACCCCTGCTGATACTCGCGGCAGTAATAGAGGTCACCATCACCCCCCTCGTCATGGCGCTCCTCGGATACGTGTAGCAGCATACTTTTAGTAAAGCGGCACCGATTCTAGTCGCATGATAGTTAAAAATGGCCTACGCCTCAACTGCTGCGAGAGCGTCTTGTTAAAGATCCACGAAGAACGCCCCCTACCGGGTTTCGACGCCGCCACGATGAGGATGGCCTCAAACCTCGGCGGGGGCGTCTCGGGCTGGGGGAACCTCTGCGGGGCCCTCATCGGCGGCGCCATGGCCATCGGTTTCATATACGGCACCGAAGGCGACGAAGCCCCACAGGTGTTCGACGAGGAGAGGGTTAGGGAACGCAGCATGACCCAGACACTCATCGCGCGTTTCAATGACCGCTGGGGCCACGCGGACTGCATGAACCTCCTCGGGTGCCAAGACTGCACCCCTGAGGAGAGGGCGAAACGAGGCGAGGAACTCAAGGCACGAGGCGAGTCACACTGCGACGAATACGTAGACTGGACCACAGTCGAGGCACTAAAGATAATCGAGAAAAAGAAATAGGCTCAAGTATCCACCCTGTCTGACCTAGCCAAGACCGGGCGGCAACAATCTCAGGACGCCAATCATACGCTTGAGGGTTTGTCGCAGAACCCCGCCGCCCGGCCCCCCTACATCCTCAACCTAACCTCAGCGATGTAGGGCGCGACACGGTCCACGAATTGCCTCATCTCCACCCCACTATACGGCTCCACATCCCTATAATCCTGAGACAGGGTCTCGCCAGGCTTGAAGCCCTGAAGCACATACCTCTTTGAACCTGTCAGCATCTTGGCGATTTCCTCAAGGTCGTCGCCGTCTATGATGCCTGGGACCACGGTTGTCCTGAACTCGTAGTCGATGCCGCTCCTGCGGATGAGTTGGGTGCTGTCAAGAAGCTCCCCCGGAGTTATCCTGATACCAACCGTCTCCGGGTACCTCTTCAAGGGCACCTTCACGTCCATTGCGACGTAGTCCACGAGCTTCCTCCCGAGGACGTGCCCCAGCCTCTTGGAATGCGACCCGTTCGTGTCAAGCTTCACGAGGCTCCCAATCGACTTGAGTCTCTCCAGGAAGGCGGGTAGCTCCCTGTGTATAGTGGGCTCACCCCCCGTCAGGCAGACGCCGTCGAGGAAGCCTAGCCGCGGATGCAGGAACGCTATCACTTCGTCTTCGGAGATCTTTGGCATCGGGGTGAAGTCGAATATGAGCTTCCCCTCGGAGCAGTAGGGGCACCTGAAGTTGCAGCCCGGGACGATGAGGTTGGCGCAGATCTTCGCCGGGTAGTCGCTGAGGCTGAACTTCTCTATCCCCACGACGGGGAAGTCTTGGCTCACCACCCGCTTACTACGGCGTATGGTCTGCGTAGCCGCACCTCCTCCCTCTCACCCGACCCCATCCCGGAGACGGGCTTGTACCAATAGCCAATCCTCTCATACCTCTCCGCCTCCCCCCCGGACGGAGGACAGACGCGTACCGTCGGGCTGAACGCGAAACAGGGCAAGGAGGTCTTTTCCACTATCCTCCCCACCAGGGTCTTTAACCCACCAAGATCCGATATCCCCCTCTCAAGACCTATGTTGAAGATCGTCCCCCCGTTATAGCGCGCTTGCAGCTTCTTCTGGTGCTCCATCGCGTCCCAGAGGTCGTCTGTATAGTCGATGGGGAGACACGTGGACCCCGTATAGAAGGGCACATCGGCACCGGACGTCTTGATCTCCGGGTACTTCGCCCGATCCAGCTCCGCGAAACTGTAAGCAGCGCTGTCTGAGGGCTCGGCGATTATGCAGAAACGGTGCCCCGTCTCCCTTTCGTGTTCCTTGAGTCTATCGCGAACCGCCTCAAGGGTCTTATAGGCTACCGCCTTTCCCTGCAGCGAGTCGATCCCCTTCCCCAAGAGGTTGAGTAGTGCCTCGTGAACCCCGACGACCCCGATGGCGCAGAAGAAGTCGTCGAACGAGTCTATGACGGAACCGGTCACGGGTAGTCGCCCCGCATCGAATTCCCCCTGGAGATGAGAACGCTTCGCCTCTAGCCCATCGACGGCGAGTTCAGTCAATCCACCCACACGATCAATGAACCCGTCCTCGTCAGCCGAGTTAAAGGCAGCCCGTGGGAGGTTAAGTGTCACAGCACCGAGGACACCCGTGTTCACCCCCGGGGCGGCGCCGTCAAGCCAAGGATCCCTAATTCCACCCCCCGCTGCGTTGTTCCCGCGAATGAAGATGGGCGAACAAAGGCTCGTGGCCGACTCGTAGATGGAGAGATCGTTATCATTCCCCCATTTGTAGGCCTCTGTAAAAACCACCAACGGCGTCACTTTGCCTCGTCCCGCAGACGCCCCCGAAGACCGCAGACACCCAATGAGGTCTTCGATGAACGATCTGGACCACTCATCTCCTCGGTTCTGCTCCTCGAGTCCCAAGAAGACCCGATTTGTCCCTGTCTCCTCAACGAGATTCACGAATGCTGACAAGGGCCTCCCTAGCCGGGTGCGGTTAACCCCTTTCATCTTCGATACGAATGATTCGAACCCCGAGAACCTCTGGAAGCTATGCCACTCCCGCGCCGCCCTGATTGCGAAGATGGCGAGTCTCCCAAGATATCCCTCTAGATCGCCTCCATGTTCCCCGGTCGCCCCAGCGAGGGCCGTGGAGTCCCAGGAGACCCAGCAACCCCCAACCTCATCTAACCCGTGTACGTGGAGGTCGCCCACCCTATGCGCCTTGACGACCCTCTCACCATAGGCGTCCCTAGAAGCCATCTCGACCACAACCCCATACCTACCCCCAGATTTATAGCTAGTGAATACCACCCAATTGAAGGAACAGAGACTTCATCAATATTGGGAATATTTTAAACATTTAAAAAACCCATAACCTATACGCCCACAGTAATGTTTCACTAGTCGAAATCAAAAAGTGATAAAATAAAAAAATAGCGACAATTCATACCTTTTACTAATCCATATTTCATACCCATTTTGTTTATATCCGTTTTAGAAAGCAGTCTCTGACGCTTATAGCCGGTGCTGGTGATCGCCTGACATTGAGGAGTCGAAAAAGTCACCGAAAACGGAGAAATGAAAGAGTTGGAGATGAAGAGTAGGGAGTCTATCGGTCCCGTCATCGCGACGGTGATCCTAGTCGTTGTTGCTATCACGATTGCTGTCACCGTCTCGTACTGGGTGAGTGGAGTCTCGAGCCAGTACCCCACGTTTGAGAAGGTCGAAATTCAGTCCAGTACCTGCAGTTGGAACACCACTAATAAAAACTGGGATCTCACGTTGACCTTAAAGAACACAGGTACAGCGACCGCAACTCTAAGTACCGTATACTTAAATGACATTGCCGTGGATGCATATGGTAGCGATACTCCCGGTAATGGCAAAGCAACAACCAGCATGTCAAGCACTGGACTTACAATAAACTCAGGCGCAACTGTCACTGTTAAAATCTATATCGATGGTCCAGGCGACGCTTCAGGAGAGAGTGCCACCCCGGTGGCTGATACAGACTACTGGAGGAGTGTCACTTCAGGAACTGCTGTTAACGTAAAAATCCACAGCGCTGGCGACATGGACTACATAAAACTCATCGAGCTGGTCTAAACCCGACCTTCTCCCATGTTTTCAAGCCTTAATAGGTGAATAACTGGTTGAATCTATTCGGAAAACGCGCAAGGACACGGAAGCTGATCTCGGCGTCCGGATAGAAAACCTCAATCCACCCACCTCGTGTTGGACTAGTACTTTTTCCAAGAGCCATTTTCAACAGTCAAGAGAATTAAGTCAAACGAACTCGGCGAGGGGCTCTACTACTACGCCATCGAGGACCCTCTGAACGACGAGGAGTACGAGACCTACAAGCGAATGGTCAAGATCCTGAGCAAGGGGCTCAATCCGCCGGTGTCCAACCGGACCCAGTTAAATACCCGGCAGAGCTTCCAATTCAGCGCCAAGTCTCCCCCGAACAACGCCCTCCCCGCCGTCTTCATGATCATCGAGCACATAGAGACCGACAAATGCTACACGAGCCAGCTCAGGGGGAGGCGGATCATGACCAACTCGATCCCGCTGGAGTGCACACAAGTCTACGAGTTCACAACATTTTCCGCGAACTTCACCGTGTATGTGGTCACGCCTGACGACATCGACATGTTCTAGGCGAGGGTCTACCCGATGGCCGACGGCGTAACTGAAGGTCATATGATTAATGGGATCCCTACGCCGAGTGGAGACCTCAATAACACAATGAGTGGTGAATTCGGGGGCTTCAACACCGCGATAAACAGTTACCGGAACAAGGCTTACACCGCTACCTGCGTGGGCATGGGGGCAGAAGATGAAGATCGATGTGGTCAGTTCCGGCAACTCGACGGCGATGACTCCCTACTTCCTCGTCCTCATGGCTTAATACTCCAAGACCGGTGCTATCTCGAACGTCCCATTCTACATAAAAACCAACAACACCGCGCCGATGCCCAAGTTCAAGGATCCGCTCGGAAAGGTGTACGCAGGTGAAGCGACGAAGATCACGGCGAAGGTCGATTCCACGAGGGAGATAATGAGCGCCTCGATAACGGCGAGAGTCCCTGAACCCATGCGTGGCTTATTGATCCGGTTCAGTAGGTCCGGTGCTAAGAAGAAGAGAGAACACGGGCAGCAAGCAGAGGTACCGGAGGCAGAGCGAGGAATCGTGACCGCGGAGGTCCGCACTCTTCTCCAGACTCCTTCATTTTATAGAATCATTGAATAGAGTGGCCTTCCCTAGATGGGGCGACCGCCTTGCTTTCGAGGGCACGATTCCTCCCATGGTACCGTGTTGTAGCTTCAACGCTTGGTGAGCTAGTCGCTGACTTGAGCGACGTGGAGGCGATGGAGTATGTCTCCGAGGATCGGCTTCTCACCGTTCCTCTGGCACGGAGGGAGCCAGAGGAGAGGCCTCTGCCCATGATCGAGGTCGAAGTCCGGGACGAGCAGTTGAGCGTCAACATAGTTTATCGGGACGCCGAGTGCCTGAGACATCTCAGGAACATCCTCCACCCCAGCCAAGTCGAGGCGCAGGAGGCCTTCACGGCGGCAATGAAGCTGCTGCCGGTGGTCTTCGAGACGCGCCTGGCTAAGCGGGCCTTCAAGGAGTCGAACTTCACCCTCGTCAAGAAGTATCTGGCGAGTCGCGTGGACTCAGCGTTGCTCTCACTTCTCGTCGAGGAGGCCGAAGCGATGAGGTCAGGTGGAAGGCAGAATCTGGATGGTAGGAGCGTGTACTTGGCGCCCGCTAAGCCGGTCCTCCAGCTCGTCTACGCGCAGATCGAGCCGACCGAGGACGCCCTGAGGGCGATTTTAAACGAGATGAAGCCCGTCCTACACGTCGTGTCGGCGGTCAAGACCCAGAGGGAGATCATCCACTCGCGGCTTGCAAAACCCCTGGATCAGGCCAACAAATACCATGACTTCATAGAGCTCCTCAACAAGGCGCGTGGCCAGGTTTTGATCTCAGCTGAGGAGAGGCGTAGTCTTGAGAAAAAGTGGCGGGAGGTCCCTGAGGAGCGGGGTCCGATTGAAGAGGATCTGAGGAGGAGGCTCGGGGAGCCTACTTGAGGGTCTTGGCGAAGTCCTTGCCCCAGGCCTTGCACTCGGCGAGGGTCTCCTTCTGCCTCGTCTTTATCTCGTAGTCGACCTTGACGCAGACCTTGGGGGCGACCTTGTAGCCGAGGGCCTCGACGTAGCCCTTGAGGCGCTCTTCCATGACCCAGGCGCCGTCGTAGCCGTAGCTGCCGAAGACGGCGGCCTTCCTGCCTTTCATCTTCATCTTGCCGAGTTTGACGAATGATTCGACGTGTTGTAGGAAGTCCTTCATCTCGTTCGTGGCGTCGGCGTACCTCGTGGGGCTGCCGAAGATGACGCCGTCGTTCTCCTCCAGGAGGTTGAGTGGGAAGGGTTCACCGATCTTCTTGACGGTGACCTCCGCCCCTGCTTCCTTGGCGCCCTCGGCGATGGCGCCAGCCATCTTCTCGGTGTTTCCGGTCTTGCTGTCGTAGAGGATTAGTACCTTCATCTTGTTCACTTTTACCCAGTGGTTGCTTCAACTCTTCCCAACGGATTATATATAGGTTACCGGGTGGCTGGGGTGATGATATGGGGATAGGAGAGGTCAGGTGTAAGGGCATCCTCGGGAGGAGCGGCATAGGTGGGATGGACTACGCCGTCAATCCCTATCTCGGTTGCAGCCACGCATGCGCCTACTGCTATGCCCGCTTCATGAGGAGGATGGGCCATCCCGGCGAGGCGTGGGGTAGCTTCGTCGACGCCAAGGTCAACGCCGTTGAGATGCTGCGGGAAGAGGCGGCGAAGAAGCCACGCGGCAGGGTGATGCTGAGCAGCGTCACGGACGCCTACCAGTCCCTCGAGGAGAAGTACCGCCTGACGAGGGGGTGCCTGGAGGTCCTCCTTGAGTGCGGGTACCGCGTCGACATCCTGACGAAGAATGTCCTCGTCCTCCGTGACATCGACCTGTTCAAGGAGTTCGATGAGGTCGAGGTGGGGTTCACCGTCACGAGTCTCGACGACTCCGTCAGGGCGGCCTTCGAGCCCGGTGCCTCGCCGATCCGGGCCCGGCTGGACGCGTTGAAGACCCTGAGCGACGAGGGGATACCCACCTACGCCTTCCTCGGACCCATGCTCCCCTACCTGAGCGACGAGCACCTCGAGGAGCTATTGAACATCCTCGCAGATAGGGTGGGGAGGGTGATAGTTGACCGTCTCAACATTAAATGCGGGAACATGCCCGACGTCCGCCGGGTCCTCGACGCCAGTTACCCTGATCTGAGACCGATGTTCGAGGGCGCCTTGAGGCCGGGGAGCCCCTACTACGGGGGGTTGAGGGGGCGGGTCGCCGAGCTGTGTAGGGAGAGGGCGATACCAGTCGACATCGTGTATTGACGCCTCATCGGGTCCTGTCCACTAGTTCCTTTACCCTCGTCTTTGCGCCGCCTATGATGTCTTTTCCGTGGGTGTAGAGTAGGTGGTCGAAGTCGTATCTTAGGAGTCTCTCCATCTCCTTGGCGGCCCGTTTGGCGTCTAGGCAGTACTTCTCTGGGGGCGGGGTGAGGTTGCCCTCAGCGTCGCCGAAGATGGTGTCTCCTGCTATGATAGCCTTCTGCTTCATGAGGTAGTAGCTGGCGTTTCCCTCACTGTGGCCGGGGACCCAGATGACCTCGATTCCGCCGCAGTAGGGGACGACCTCGCCGTCTTCTAGTCCCTCGACTTTTACGCCGACGGCCTTCTCTATGAGGGGGGCTTCGAGCTTCTGGGCTTTGATCGGGGCGCCCGTGAGCTCCTTTAGGCGGGGTAGGTTCTTCGTGTGGTCGCCGTGTTTGTGGGTGACGAGGATGAGCTTGACGTCCTTCCAGCCCTTCTTCATCGTCTTGAGTTCGGTGGCGATGTTGTCGATGGCTTGGGGTGTCATGCCGCCGTCGATTAGGATGACGCCCTCGGTGCAGTCGAGTGCCCAGCACTCCATGCCGTGGTTCTTCTCCTCGGAGTTGTCGATGCTGTGGACTCCCTTCAGTGTCTCCATGGTTATCGGGTTGATCTATGTGTTTTACTTACTTAAGATTGAAGCCCAGTCGGGGCTAGTTCTTGGTGATGTATCTCGTGTATAGTTCACGGGTCTTCTCGGGGGTGATCTGGAGCTTCATGACGTCTCCCTTGCGGGGCTCGGTGCCGAGGTAGACGAAGCCCATCTTCTCGTAGAATCTCCTGAGTTGGCGGCACTTCTCGTCCTGTTCCTCGGTGTAGAGGGTCACGTGTGTGTGTTTCATGTGTTGGGCGTGGATGATGAGGAGCGTCGCCAGTGTGTGGCCGATGCCCTTCCCCTCGACCATGGATGCGAGGGTGTCGAGGAAGAAACCGCCGGTCTCCGATTCGTTGTAGCCGTAGGCTATGCCGAGGGGTTGTCCGTCGCACTCGGCGTATATGAGTTTGAAGCCCTCGATGTTGCTGTGTTCGAGGACCTCCTCGTGTCTGTATTGGAGTTCTTGCCGGAACTTTTGGGCGTCGATTTGGAGGATAGTTTGGATGAGGGCGTCGTTTAGTTTGTCGTGGACCTGTATGGTGCAGTTTGTGTCTAGGATCTGGTTGAGTCTCGCCTGTGTGGCGGTTAGTGCCTCGGCGAAGGTCGGGGGGTTGGCGCTCATCGTTGGTGGATTTGTTGGGGCGGTCTCCTCTATATTTCTGCCCGGGGGTCTTTTCAACTGGGACCCCCTTGGAGGCTTATGTTCTGTGCAAAATTGTGTGTTTGTCACCCCTATCTGGGGCGCTCTTGAGGGAAACGTGTCAATTTTAGTGTCATTCATGCGTTTTTTTAGCTCGACGATGGTACCTTAGACCAAAAAATCGTTCCCTATTGGGGACTTTTTATGACCTATTTTCTGGAATGGGGCTGTATTTAGGCTTATTTCCCCCTATTTTGGGGCTGTCGGCGGTGGGTCTTCTATGTTGTCGTGTGGCGGGGTTTTCTCCACATGCACCATAGTGTGGGGCCGTCTGGGAGGTGGATCTCGTCGGTGATCATGAATCCGTGGCGCTGGTATAGTGGGTTGTTTCGGGGGTTGCTGCTCTCGAGGTAGGCGGGGGTGCCTTCGGCGTCGAGGCGGGTGAGGGTGTGGCGTAGGAGGGCGGAGGCGTAGCCCTGCCCATGCTTTTCGGGGTGGACGCCTATGAAGTCTAGGTAGAAGTGGGGCTCCCTGGGCCTCTTCTCCTCGCAGAGCTCGTAGAACCGTAGCCACCTGCCTAGTTTGCCGATGCCGGTCCATCTGATGTAGCGGGGGAGCATGCGGAGGGTGTATAGGGGCGGGGTTTTCTCCTCCCTTGCCTCGGGTGGCACCCAGACTGCGCAGGCTCTTAGGTCTTCGGTCGCCGTCTCCTCGCCGTACCTCAGGTCGCCCTCGATGCTGAAGCTGTAGAGGTCCCTGAGGGCGTCGAGTCTCTTCGCGTCCTCCCTCGTCGCCCACTTCATGGCGGGGTCGTCGTCGAAGGCTAGGGCGAGGACCTCGGAGAGTTGTGGGATGTCCCGCTTCTCCACCTTTCTGACGGGGATCCCTGGCATGGATGAGGTGGGGTGTTGCTCGTATGATAATGCTTCTCCGTGGCGGTCACCGGTGGGTGGACGGGAATGGTTTTATCCCAGACCGGCGTTGGGAGCCGGTAATCGGGGGTCGGTTTACGGCTGGGTCTGGGGAGGGCGTCGGCGGGGCGGCGTCGAGGTACCGGTGGGCGGTCCTAGGTGTCGCTTGGCTCTCCTACTTGGCGGTCTACATGGTCAGGGTCTCCGTCCCTCCCCTCTCCCCCTATATGGTAGGGGAGCTGAGCCTCTCCAAGACGGAGGTGGGGCTCCTGATCTCCGCCGGGGCGCTTGGCTACTCGGTGTTCCAGCTTCCCGCGGGGTGGCTCATAGACCGGTTCGGGGTGAGGAGGATGCTCGTCGCCAGTTGCTTCGCGGCGGGCGCCATCATATGCGCCATGCTCCTCGCCTCCTCGCTCCCCGTCGCCTTCGGTGTCCTCTTCCTCGGAGGCTTCGGCTATGGCTGCTTCCCCGCCGTGGCGACGAAGGCCCTCCTGCAGTGGTTCCCGGTGAACGAGAGGGGGACAGCTGTGGGGATACAGCAGACGTCAATCAACGCGGCGGGGATACTCACGGCGATGAGCCTCCCGGTCGTGGCGGAGTGGCTCGGTTGGCGCTTCGGGTTCGTGGGGGTGGGCGTGGTCTCACTTATTGTGGCGGGGGTCGTCTACGTCTTCTACAGGGAGCCGCCGGGTCCCAGGGAGGAGCCTTCGGCGCGGCGAAGGACCAGCTGGGGTGACGTCAGGGAAGTCATGTTGAACAGGAACATTCTGCTGGTCAGCGCCTCGTGCATAGGCTTCATGGCGGTCGACTACTCGTTGACGACCTACCTCATCATATACCTGAAGGAGGCGGTGGGGGTGACCGTGGCCCTCGCCGGGGGTTTCCTGGCCCTGACAAACATCGGTGGTCTGATCGGTAAGCTCACGTTGGGTGTGATGAGTGACCGAGTCTTCGGCGGGAGCAGGAAGAGGCCCCTGCTTCTCGCGGGGGTCGTAATGCTCGGCGTCTCAGTTGCCGTGCAGGCCGTGGGGCTGGGGACGCCGGGCTGGGTGTTGGTCCTCGTCTTCGGCGTATTCGGCTTCTCCGCCATCGGCTGGGGCGGGATGAACCTCATACTCGTCTCGGAGTCGACTCGTAGGGAGAACGCGGGTCTCGCCATGGGTTTCTCGTTGATGATCCTGCTCATCGGTAACATTGCGGGTCCGCCGATCTTCGGGTACATAGTGGACGTGACGGGGTCCTATTCGCCCGCCTGGTGGTTCCTGACGGCTTGCAGCGTCGCTGCGGTCGCATTGATGTCCCTTGTGAGGGAGAGGAAGCAGGACTAGGCTGGTAAAGGGATACTCGCCTAGAACATGGGTTTTCTGGTGTTCCTGTTTATGGGTTTGCTCTCTGACTGCTGGAGCGGGAAACGTTTGTCCCGGCCCTTGCTCTTCGAGGAGGTGTCTTCGGCCCTGCTTGTCTTCTCGGGTGGTATGATGGTGCCGCAGAATACGCAGGTGTGTTCTTTGCCCCGTTCGGCTTCATCGGGTTGGGTGGGGTTTAGTTTGTGGCATTTGGGGTTTGGGCACCTGATGTAGATGGGGTTTGACATCCCATTCATTCTGGTGTAGGCTGGGAGAAATACGTTTGGATAGGCGCAGGCGCCAGTCGGTTAGATGCTGAGGCCCTTCTCCATTATTTCGAGGGTGTGGCCGTCGGGGTCCTTGAAGAAGGCTATGTTGGCGCCGTTCATGGTGACCTTCCTGAGTTCGAGGCCCATGGCTTCGAGTTTCTTGACCTTGGTGTGCCAGTCGTCGACGTGTATGGCGAGGTGGGTCCAGTTGCCGGCGGGGGGTGTGCCGGGTGAGCCGGGGCGCTGTACGAGTTCGAGCAGCCCTTTTCCCATGTCTAGGACGGCGATCTTGGCTTCGCCTGAGGCGAAGCGTGTCTTCTCCTTCCAGGCGAAGATGTCTTTGTAGAAGGTTAGGGATTTTTCGAGGTCTTTGACGTAGACTCCGCAGTGGTCTAGGTGTGTCATGGGTGTGTGTGGTGGTTGGGGGTTTATGGGGTTATCCATCTGCGTGTGCGTGCACACCCCTGGGGGTATCCACCGTCGTCATCACGTTTCCGGGTATTCGGGGTTCTTTTCGGTTTTGGGGTGTTTTTTGGTGTCCGTTGACGATGGCGGACGGCGGGGGTTTTCGTGTGTGGGCTGCGCCCCGTGGGGGGCTGGTGGGGGAATCGCTGGTTGGGGGTCACGGTTTATGGGTGAGGTTGCTTCCTCGTCGTCGTCTTTTCTTGCTTCTGATGGTGTGCGCGCCCCAGACGTGGACGTAGTTCGTGGGGTATTCGGGTCCGCCGTTTGGATGGTGTGTGAAGCGTATGAGGACGAGGAGGCACGTGTACACGGCTGAGGAGAGGCGGAAGGCGGCTGCCAAGCTACTCGCCAACCTAGGAACTGGCATGTTCAAGGTTCCCAGTGGTTTCATAAACTCCGTCATCAGGGCGACGAGGGACGCGACTTAGCTGATTGTATTAACGCCTACTCCCTGTATTTTCTTAACGATTTTTCCTGTTTCCTAAGACTTCTGATAAAATAATGTAGGTCTATTTTAGATCTTTTGAAATTGAAAGATGCTTATCTCGATTATACCTAACGCGAGAGGAGTCCCGGAGATTTTTTTAAATGTCATGTTGTGTTGTATCTTGGTTATTGAGCCAATTTGCATAAAGCCTTATTTTAATGAGTTCACCTTTAGCAAATTGCGGTAAATCCTCGTCAGAGACTATGAGGCTCGGATTCGGGACAGGAGTGCCATGGCGGGGTACGCACAGTCATGAAAAATCAGAGGCAGAGGCCGAGAAGCCTCCCCTGCCCCCAGAGTTTGAGGAGGCCGAAGGTCTTGTAGTGCTGGAAGTATGGGCACTTCCCCGCCCTCTCACACTGGTAGCACGCCCTACGCTCCTCGTTCTCCTTGACAGGATCAAGCTCCATGGGATGCCCCATTCCAACACTGGATATAAAGCAAGTTCAGGTTACGAAAGTAGAGAAGACTAAATATATTTACTATTATGATCATTAAAGATTCATTTTTCTTACGAGTATTGGATTTACTATTATATGTTCTTCTGTATATGCCATAAAATAAACATTTTTAAAAACATCATCTCCTAAATATTCATCCAGATAAATTTTATAGTCATTCATTTCTTCATCTTTTGCTATTATATATGTAGTTTTATAACCTGTTTTCTCTAATTTAGTTACTATTATTGATGTTGGATAAATAAACTTCATTTCTTTGATTAATTTTTCAGCATTTATAATTACTTTTTTTAACGTATCTTTTTTCGGTTCGTTTTGTGGATGTTCTGAATCGTGAACAAAATAGCTTCTATTTTTATTCATTTCTGATAAAATATTAATAGTTTTATTTCCATTTGGAATTATTTTATCTCTATTTAAATTAATTGTTAACAAACTACTATTATTATTAATTTTTGATAATATGGAAAGTAATTCACCGATCATTAATTTATTAATAGGTCTTATTTCTTCTTTTGGTTTATCTAGTAATAGACCTAATATTTCTGTATATTTGCTTCCTTCATAATCACCAAATACATAACCTGCATTAGTATCTACATTTTTAATAAAACAACCACAATAATAGTAAATCATATCTTTGATTAGTTTTTCAGTTTCAACGAATAATGATGTACTTATACCTCGTATTGCATCTTTATCTAGTTCTTTTCTCGATTCAAAATTCCATTTCCGAATACAATCTTCATAATGTCTAAGACCTATAGGCTTTTCCGGTACATCAAAACCTAGATGAAATAAAAGTAAATTAATTAATTCAGTTCTATCAATTGGATAATTATTTATTAAAAATTGATTTTTAATTATATTTTCTAATTGTTTTGTGGATATGTGTTCTTCAATAATTTTATAGGGTTCATTTTCGATACAAAAAATAAACATTCTATCTAAATAATTTAGATTTGGATGACGTAAATATTTATCAAATTGAGGTTCAGGGTATTCTAGTAATAAAATTTTACAAAGATTGTTTATTGGCGAATTTGTAGAATATCGTAAACCATATCGAGAATCTATATCAATATCCCAAGTATATTCACCTTTTAAATTTTCTATATTGATACTCTTTTCAATAATCAAATCAGAAATTTTTGCTAATATAAAAATAGGGTCGTATTTTGAAATCATTTTTTGAGTTATTACTGCTTTTGATTCACCTTTTATATTCAAAGAATATCCAATTGTTTTAATAATATTGATGTCAAGATTATTAAAAAAAGATACAAACGCCTTAGCCGCATTTATGTCTTTATTAAACAAATTCGTAATCCATTCTGGACCTAAAATACGACCCTCACTGTTTACAATAACGATATTATTTTTATTTGATATTTTAATAAAATGAAATTTAATCTCTTCTAATGTTCCACTTGCAATAATGTAACGAGAAAGTTCTCCACGATTTTTTTTATAATCAATTGGGATTTGCATACTTGTTGCTATATCTATTAAATCTGACTTACTTACCTCTACCAAGATTGGAATAAGGTCAATTTTTTTTATACAATCATTTTCATCATTAATATTGAGTATTCTTAATAATCCAGAGTTTCCATATTTTATCAATAACTCATTAATAATATCAATATATGTATTATATTTTAAATTAGATAAAGTAATATTTTTTATCCTTAAAAAATCAATAAAAGTTGCCCTACTTAGAAATAATCTATGAATATAATCACGAATATATTCGTAATTTTCACTCATTAAGATACATATATAAGTTGGTGTTATATATTATTTCGCTTTTCTTGGTATTATAAAAAATTACTTCTTTTTCTCGCTGATGATGGCGATTCTTGCGGCTGCGAGGCGTGCCACCGATATGCGGAAGGGGCTGCAGCTCACAGTCGATCTATCCTTCAAAACTCTGGAACGTTGGCAAAAGGCGGAATAACCCCCGTGGAGCAATCGTTAAATAGTCGTCAAATAACATTTTATGTATAAAAAGTAACAGAAACTGTTACTAATAAAACATTAAATATAGCTGGTGGGAATGTGAGTGGAAGTGCTGATCTCGATGCACGGCTCTTTGTGCGTCAGCCACTATCCTCTATGGAAAGCACGCTGCTCTCATACTTGGCCGAAGAGGACGCCAACATCTTCACGATAAGGGATGTGGAGGACCACCTCGGCAAGCCGTACAACAACGCGAAGGTCATAGCCAACCGGCTGGTTAAGAAGAGATGGGCGATACGGCTGGGGGGCGGAAAATACCTCGTCGTCCCCCTCGAGGCGGGTGTGAAGGCCGAGTACACAGAGCACGAGTTCATAATAGCGTCGCACCTCGTAGAGCCTTACTACATCGCCTTCTGGAGCGCGTTGAACTACCATGGGCTGACCGAGCAGATTCCCCACACGGTGTTCGTCGCGACCACGAGGCGTTTGGGAAACAGGAGGATTCTGGACACAAACTACCGCTTCATCACGCTCGGCGGAAAGAAATTCTTTGGCTACCAGCCTGAGTCGATCGGGAACGCTAAAGTGAACGTCTCCGATGCGGAGAAGACGATCGCCGACTGCCTCGACCACCCCGAGTACTGCGGCGGGCTGGATGAGGTAGTGAAGGCGATACGAGGCGGACAAGACATGGTTTCCACAGAGAAACTAGTCACTTACGGTCTCAGGATGGGAAACAGCACCATCCTGAAGAGGCTCGGTTTCCTCACCGAATATCTAGGAATAGGACACACGAAGGAACTCATCAACTCAATCCTTACGGAGACAAAGAAGGGCTACAGCCTTCTTGATCCCACGGAGAAACGAGGCGGTCGTTACCTCGCCAGGTGGGGGCTCCAGATTAACGTCTCGGAGAACCGCCTCCGCGAATGGGGGAAGCAAGTATGATATCCGCCGAGGCGTTGCGGAGGATAGCGCGACGACAGGGCATCGGCGTCGGCTGGGCCGAGAAGGACTACGTGATCTCTTGGCTCCTGAAGGAACTGTACGAGAACGAGTGCCTAAACGAGGCGCTGGTGTTCAAGGGAGGGACGGCGCTCAAGAAGGTTTACTTCCCGGAGACTTGGCGGCTATCACACGACCTCGACTTCACAGCCATAGCAACGTTGGACTCCGATGTTATTGGACGATGCTTGGAGGATGTCTTCTCCTCCGTCGCCCAAAAAAGTGGTTTAATCCTCCGTCTAGATTCCCTAAAACCTATACGGGGAGGCGTCGACGCGAAGATCCAATTCACCGGCCCCTTAGTGTACAAGAACCAGCTTAGCCTCGACATCACTTTCGATGAGATTCTGGTGACCGAGCCCGAGTGGAGGACCGTGGCTACCGCGTACCCAGACGTGTTAAGCATCAGGGTGAAGGTATACTCCCTCAGGGAGATACTCGCAGAGAAGATACGCAGCATCATGCAGCGGGGCAAGAGCCGAGACTACTACGATGTCTGGAGGCTGCTGGAGGAGAACGACTTCGATATGTCAGATATGTGGGCGTTGCTCGTGGAGAAGTGCAGGACCAAAGGGATCGAGTACGATCCCGGCCTCATCTTCGACGAGGAGCGGCTGAGGGAGGCAGAAAGGTACTGGCAGGTCGCACTCGGTGAACTAGTCACCGAGCTACCCGATTTTAAGGTCGTGAAATCTGCGCTGAGGGAAAAGCTGGCCTCTTTATATTCTTAAGAAAATTGACGTGGCCAATTCCCGGAAACTAGCGACAGAGGCGTAGCAGCCTCCCCTGCCCCCAGAGCCTCAGGAGGCCGAACGTCTTGTAGTGCTGGAAGTACGGACACCTCCCCGCCCTCTCGCACTGGTAGCACGCCCTGTGCTCCTCGTTCTCCCTGACAAGATCCATGTCCATGGGCTGCCCCGCGCCGGCACCGGATATAAAGCGAGTTCAGCTTCTGAAAGCAGAGGAGAACGAATGTGTTATTTCGCGAAGGAACCAATGGAAAACAACCCGATAACGAGTAATGAATGTAAGAGGGTATGAATAATTACAGTTAAATATCAGTTTCACTAAATCCGCAACTGGCTATGAAGCCCAATGTGAGAAGACTATGAGACTAATAGAATTAGATTCAGAAGATTGGTTGTTGTTTACAGATGAAGTTAGAAGAGCGGTAGATGCTTCTTTAATTAATACAGAGTTAGGTGCCTGTGTTGATTCCTCTAAATTATTCTTGATGTTAAATAATCGATGCGAATTAATGATTAAGAAAAAAATAGAGCCATTCAATAGTACCTCATGTAATTTTGCATATTCTCATTCTAATTTAGAATATATTCTTTGGATGAATGCATTATTATCTATGGCTTGGTCTTGTGAAATATTTAGACGAAAAATTAGAGATGGGCATTGTCAAAATTCCTCGCATTCTAAACCATGTACGATGGGTTCTGAACAACATAAGCTTCTTCGGAATGAAGTAATTAGGAGTTTTGGAGAACTACTCCTACAGCTTAAAGCAGTTCCTATTACCCTATCTGATAAAGGAAAATCTTCATTTCACCCGATACACTGAGTAGTTATTATATTTTACAGTTCTAACTTTCTCATTTTTTAGAAAATATTATCGCTTCGAGTGTAAGGATATTTCTATAAGAATCTGAAAAAATGTACTTTCCCAAAAATGCTATATTCTTTTAACTTTATTTTATACTATGCCAAGGAAAAAGACCTCTGTACTTGAAGGAAATGTTGACCACCTCTTTGGTGGGAAATCGCGTATTAGAACAACTGATGGGAAATTTGTGAGTGATCCCCTCAAAAAAATGAACGAAGCCATTTATAGTAAAAAGAAAAATCGATGAAAAAAGGGGTTTGAAAAATGTCCTTATGGGGCGATGAAAAACCAACGAAAAGAACCCTAGGAATCAGAGATCGTCAGATTGTATGGGTAAAAGCAAATAAAAAATGTGAAAACTGTGGAAGGCCGCTCGATTTTCATGAGATGCAAATTGGGCATAAGACAGCTTTCTCGAAAGGCGGTTCAACGACGATGAAAAACAGTGTATGCCTTTGTTATGCCTGTAATAAACTACAAGGCACTGACTCATGGGTGACCTTTCAAAAGAAGCAAGGAAAATCTGTTGAGGCCGATCCTGTTAAAATAAGGTTAAAAAAATTGACAATAACTCAATTAAAATATCTAGCTAAAGAAAAAGATATAAAACTAAAAGGAAAAACCGAGGAATCATTTTTTAGTAGTTCAACAATTCCACCCAGTAAAGTTCAATATGTCAATGCTCTAAGTAAAAAAATAAAAGAAAAAGAAATAGATGATATTTTAAAGAATAAGCCAACTACTCAAAAAAGAACTCGAAAAAAAACTAAGAAAACTGGTTTATTTACTTTTTAAAAAGAGGTATTGAGTAAAAACCGGACTTTACTTCTTCTTCTCGCTCTGTATGGCGATCCTAGCCGCCGCGAGGCGCGCCACCGGTATGCGGAAGGGGCTGCAGCTCACGTAGTCGAGCCCAGCCTCGTGGAAGAAGTAGATGCTCTCCGGGTCGCCACCGTGCTCGCCGCAGATCCCTATCTTGATCTTCGGGTTCGCGGGGCGCGCCAGCTTTACGCATATCTTCACCAGCTCGCCGACGCCCTTCTTGTCGAGCGTCTGGAAGGGGTCATCGGGCAGTATCTTCTTCTCCACGTAGACGGGGAGGAAGGTGCCCTGCGCGTCGTCGCGGCTCAGCCCCATGCCCGTCTGCGTCAGGTCGTTGGTGCCGAAGCTGAAGAAGTCGCAGTCCTTAGCCATCTCGTCCGCCGTCAACGCGGCGCGGGGCATCTCGATCATCGTCCCGTACTTGAAGACGATCTTCTCACCGTACTTCTTCATCGCCGCGTCATACGCCTTCACCACATAGGGCTTCAGGTACGCAAGCTCCCTCCACGTGATGGTGCCGGGGATCATTATCTCCGGGTGCGGGTCGTCCCCCTCCTTCTTCAGCTCACACGCCGCCTCGAATATGGCGCGGGCCTGAGTCTCGTAGATCTCAGGGTAGAGGACGCCCACGCGGCAGGCGCGGAGCCCGATCATCGGGTTTGCCTCCTGAATCCGGCGCACCTTGCCGAGGATGACCCTCTTCGCCTCCATCTCCTTCTTCGGCGCCTTCGCCTTCTCCATCTCGAATATCTCCGTCACCACATCCACCTCGCGTGGCATGAACTCGTGGAGCGGAGGGTCGAGGAGCCTTATCTGCACGGGCTTCCCATGCATCGCCTTGAGCAGGCTCTTGAAGTCCTTCTTCTGCATGGGCAGGAGCTTGTCCAGCACCTTCTGCCGATCCTCCTTCGTGTCCGCCATGATCATCTCGCGGACAAGAGCCACACGCTCAACGCCTAGGAACATGCGCTCCGTACGGGTGAGCCCGATGCCGGCGGCGCCGTTCTCGTACGCCTTCTTGGCATCCTTCTCATCATTCGCGTTCGCCCAGACACCCAGGCGCCTGTACTTGTCCGCCCAGCCCAGCAGGGTCGTGACCTCCCCGCCAATCTTGGGCTCAATGAAGTCGACCTCACCAACGTAGATGTCCGCCGTGAGGCCGTCGATGGTGATGATGTCACCCTTCTTCACCACGACATCCCCCACCTTGAACAGCTCCTTGTCAAGGTCGATGTGCAGCGACTCGCAGCCCACTATCGCAGGCTTCCCTATGCCTCGGGCCACGATGGCGGCGTGGCTCGTCATGCCACCCCTGCTCGTCAACACACCTTCCGCCGCGACCATCCCCGCGATGTCCTCGGGCGTCGTCTCCGGACGCACAAGGATGACCCTCTTACCCGCGGCCTTCCACTCCTCCGCCTCCTTCGGCACGAAGACCACCTGCCCAGTGGCGGCACCCGGCGACGCGGGCAACCCCCTGGTGAGCGCCTTCCTACCCGTCTTAGGGTCAATCGTCTTGTGGAGCAGCAACTCGATCTGCTTCGGCTCCACCCGCAGGATCGCCTCCTTCTCCGTGATGAGACCCTCACCCACCATGTCGACGGCGCACCTCACAGCTGCCTTAGCCGTCCTCTTCGCGTTACGACACTGCAACATGTAGAGGACACCCCTCTCGATGGTAAACTCCACATCCTGCATGTCCCTGTAGTGGGTCTCCAGCTTCTCCACTATGCCCACGAGCTCCGCGTGGATCTTCGGCATCCTCTTCCTAAGGTCGTCGAGGCCGATGGGTGTGCGGATGCCCGCGACGACGTCCTCCCCCTGAGCGTTGAAGAGCAACTCGCCGAGGATCTTCGTCTCACCGCTGCTCGGGTCACGGGTGAAGAGCACCCCGCTCCCCGAGTCGTCGCCGAGGTTGCCGAAGACCATCGTCTGCACGTTGCAGGCCGTCCCCATCTCGTCGGGGATGCTCTCGATCTTCCTATACGTGATCGCCCTCGGCGTGTTCCAGCTGTTGAACACCGCAGCTATCGCCAGCCTGAGCTGCTCGTACGGGTCCGTGGGGAACTCCTTCTTCACCACCTTCTTGAAGAGCCTCTTCTGCTCCGCGACGACGCCCTTGAGCGCCTCGGCGCCGAGCTCGGTGTCACTCTTCACCCCCTCCTTCTCCTTCCACGCCTCGTGGACCCTGTCGAAATCCTTCCTCTCCGCCCCCATGACGACGTCGGCGAACATCGTCACGAAGCGCCTGTACGCGTCGTAGACGAATCGCTCGTCCCTCGTGAGCTTGGCCAGGCCGGCGGCGACATCGTCGTTCATGCCCAGGTTGAGGACGGTGTCCATCATCCCCGGCATGCTGCGCGGCGCCCCGCTGCGGACCGAGAAGAGGAGAGGGTTCTTAGGGTCCCCGAACCTCTTCCCCGTCGCCTTCTCGACTCCCCTGAGGTGCTCCAGCGCCTCCTCCCAGAGCCCGTCGGGGAAGCTACCCTTAGCCGCGAAGAACTCGGCGCAGGCACTGGTCGTGATCGTGAAGCCAGGCGGGACGCGGAGACCCATGTTCGCCATCTCGGCGAGGTTGGCCCCCTTGCCACCCAGAAGATCCTTCATGTCCTTATTGCCTTCAGAGAAGCCGTAGACTCGCTTTACCATCGATGTCAACTCAGATGCAGAAGCTGACGCGTGGGAGGCACATAAATTTACCCTTTAACCAAGGCGCGGGGTCTCAGGTGTCATCACCGAATAAAGGATAACATACACGATATCCGTCATTATATACGCTTTATTCGAAAAATTAACTTATTTTAAAGCCCAGTTTCACTAAATACGCCCACTTTCAGCCCCCTCCCAAGCCCTTCAGAAAGGGTTATAAGCTCCGCTCGATTCGATATATTAGTCTTTCGGAGTGGTTCTTTGGCAACAACGTTGCGAAACAAGACCGTGTGCACCGAATGCGGTAACACAAATCTCCTCCGCGACTACGACTCGGGTGAACTCGTCTGTGAAAAGTGTGGTTACGTCCTATCAACGACCCTGATCGACCAGGGGCCGGAGTGGCGCGCCTTCGACCAGGAGCAGAGGGACAAGCTACCACGCGTCGGCGCCCCCGTGACGTGGACGATCCACGACAAGGGACTGAGCACCACCATCGGCTGGCAGGACCGCGACGCCTCGGGGAGGCGCCTCAGCCCGGAGGAGCGCGCCAGGCTCTACAGGCTCCGCAAGTGGCAGCGCCGAAGCAAGGTGAGCGACTCCACGCAGCGCAACCTCGCCCACGCCCTGAGCGAGATGAGCAAGATCGCCTACAAGCTCAACCTCCCGAGGAACGTCACCGAGACCTCGAGCATGATCTACCGCCGCGCCATCCAGAAGCAGCTCATCAGGGGACGCACGATACAGAGCGTCGCCGTCGCTAGCATATACATGGCGTGCCGCCAGTGCAACGTCATCAGGACGCTGGAGGACGTCGCCGTCGCCGCCAACATCACGAAGAAGGAGGCGGCCAGAAACTACAGGTTCCTCCTCAGGGAGCTCAACCCCGACGTCCCACAGGTCGACCCCCACGGCTACATAAGCAAGATCGTGAACAAGCTCGCCCTCACGGGGGAGACGGAGATGCTCGCCGTGGGCATCCTGAAGAGGGCGTCAATCCTCCGCCTGACAAGCGGTCGCGGCCCCAGCGGCATAGCGGCCGCCTGCATCTACATAAGCAGCCAGCTAACCGATGAGCGCCGCACACAGGGCGAGATAGCCAAGGAGGCGCAGGTGACCGAGGTCACCATCAGGAACCGCTACAAGGAGCTCGCACAGCGCCTCGAGTTCACCGTCAGCCTCTAAGCCTTTATCCCAGCCCCCGCTTCTAGTTCGGTGACCCCTCATGGGTGACCAGTTCCTCATATTCACGGGCAGGCCCAACGCGGGCAAGAGCAGCATAATCAGGGCAGTCACCGGTCTCAAGGTGAATGTGGGGAAGGACCCCGGCACAACGCAGAGGATCGAGAGATACCCTATAACCGAGGGACTCACCCTCATCGACATGCCCGGCTACGGAAGGAGCCTACGCGGCAGCCGCACCCAGGAGGAGGAGAAGAAGGACGATATACTCGACTTCCTCGAACTCAACGCGGGAAGCATCTCCCTAGCCGTCCACGTCGTCAACATAAGCACCTTCCTAGAGGCCGAGGCGCGCCTCGCCAAGAAGGGCTTCATCCCCCTCGACGTTGAGATGGTACACTTCATGAAGAGGGACCTCGGCGTCACCGTCCTAGTGGCGATGAACAAGATAGACAAGGGGCCCAAGGAGTACATCGAGGACAACATCGCGGCCCTCAAGGAGGAGCTGGGGCCCTCAATCCCCGTCTTCCCCGTGAGCGCCCGAACCGACGTGGGCGTCGGCGCCCTCAAGGACGAGGTGCGGAAGAAGCTGGCGCACCGGGGCTTCCAGAGCCCCTTCGAGCTCATCAGGTAGCCCTACTGCTCGCAGCCTACGACGCCCGCGGCGTCCACCGCGAAGCGCGCCTTTTCCTCGGGGAGGTAGGGGGAGTCGATGACATGAGCGATCCTCGTGTTCTCCTTTCCTTTCCTGAGGAAGATGCGGTGGGTGCAGGCGTGCGCCATGACGTGGCCGCCCGTCGGCTTGTTCGGGTCACCGTAGGAGGTGTCAGGCTTGGCCTGGACCTGGTTCGTCAGCACGACGGCGAGGCTGAATGCCTCCGCTACGCGGAGTAATGCGGCCAGGCAGGAGCCTATCTTCTGCTGGCGGTCGCTGAGGGTTCCCCTGCCGATGAATTCGCCTCTGAAGTGGCCGATCATGGAGTCGACGATGACGAGCTTGGCTTTGTGCTCTTGGACGATCTGTGGGAGGTTCTTGATGAGGATGGTCTGGTGCTCGCTGTTGTAGGCGCGTGCGACGAGGACGTTCTGGAGGATCTGGTTGGAGTCCAGGCCGCGGGCCTCGGCGATCTGCTTGATGCGTTCGGGGAGGAAGGTTCCCTCGGTGTCTATTACGCAGACTTTGCTCGCGAAGCCGCCCTGGTCGACGGGCATCTGGGCGAGGACGCTGAGGGTGAAGCAGATCTGGGTCTTGCCCGAGCCGAATTCGCCGATGAGTTCGGTGATGGCGTCGGTCTCGATGCCTCCGCCGAGTATCTTGTTTAGGTCTGGGCTGCCTGTGTTGCAGCGGAGCATGTGCATTCTCTTTTCGAGGACCTGTGTGGCGGGGATGAAGCCGAGGTCTACCTTGACGCGGGCGAGTTGGCTGACCTTCTGGGCGGTGTCTGCGCCCATGCCTGTGAGTTCCTCTATCTCCCTGCTGGGCGTGACGGCTATGGCTTCGTAGGTGCTGAGGCCGGCTTTCCTCAGCTTCGCCATGGTGGTGCTGGATACACCCTCTAGTTCGATGGGGTCGGTCTTCTCGATGTCCTCGGCCATCTTGATCGATTCGGTGGGGGGTACTTTCGCTTATAATGCGTGCGCACCTGTTGCGATGGGGGGGTCGGGTGAAAGTGGGTCAGGCGGAGAGGAACCCGCCGTCCACGGCGAGCAGCGCCCCCGTGACGTAGCTTGAGAGGTCGCAGGCGAAGAAGAGTGCGGCTCGCGCCACCTCGTCGGGTTCCCCGATGCGCCCCATGGGGAGTCGAGCCATGAAGTCGTACCCCGCCTTGGCGAGGCCGATGTTCCCCTTGAAGAACTCCGTCGCCGCTCCCTTGGTGCCCTGTGTGACTATGCCACCGGGGAGGAGGACGTTTATTCGGAAGCCCTTGTCCCCGAAGTCGCGGGCGAGGCCCCGGGTGAGGCCGATGACCCCAGCCTTGGTAGCGTCGTAGTGGACCATCCCCTTCTTGAATGGGAGGATGGCCTCGATGCTCCCGACGTTGATGATCACCCCGCCCTTCTTCTTCCGGGCTTCTATCATGCGTTGGCACATCCAGAGCGTTGACTTGAGGTTGATGGCGTAGACCTTCTCGAAGAACTTCTCGTCGATGTCTAGGAAGTCTCGGAAGGGGTAGATGCCTGCGTTGTTTACGAGCGTGTCCGGCTCAGAGCCCTTGAGGGTGTCCCAGAGGGCGTCTATCTCCGCCTTCTTGGAGAGGTCAACCCTCTTCGGCGCAACGTCGACGCCCCACTCCTTAAGCTCGCTCGCTGCCTCCTTCAGCTTCTTCTCGTCTATGTCGACGAGTACGAGGTCGGCGCCGGCCTCGGCGAAGCGCATCGCCATCGCCCTTCCTATGCCCGCGGCGGAGCCTGTTATGAGGGCGCGCCTCCCCTTTAGGGAGACGAGTTCGCCGAGTGTCTTGTCGGGTCTCATCGCTGTGTCAACCCCCCCGAATGTTCAACTGCGTCTTTAACATTTCTCCGCCTCGCAAATGATATCAGCCCTCCGGGTGACTCCTACTGGATCGATTTGGTTGACGTAAATGTCCTGAAGGAATCGGCGAAGAAGGAAGTGGAGTCTCAGAGGAAGCGCCTCGTCGAGATCGCGAAGTGGATGTACGAGAACCCCGAGTTGGGCTCGGAGGAGTTCAAGGCGTACGCCATGCTGACGGAGGAGCTGGAGAGGCAGGGGGCGAAGGTGGAGCGGCAGCTCCTCGGTATGCCCACGGCCTTCCGCGCCTCGTTCAAGGGTAAGAAGAAGGGGCCGAGGGTCGCCGTCCTCGCCGAGTACGACGCCCTCCCCGGCGTCGGACATGGCTGCGGCCACAACCTCATAGCCGCCTCGGCGATTGGCTCAGGCATCGCTGCGGCGAGGGCCGCCAAGGACCTGCCGGGGGAGATACTCGTGGTTGGGACCCCCGCCGAGGAGGGGAGGGGGCCGAGCGCCGGTAGCAAGGTGGTCATGGCGGACAAGGGATTCTGGGACGACGTGGACGCCGCGATAATGCTCCACCCCGCTATGCGGTGGGGCGTCGGCGGTAAGGCTCTGGGCATCTGGCAGCTCAAGATGGAGTTCAAGGGACAGACGAGCCACGCCGCCGCCTCCCCCGAGAAGGGGGTTAACGCCCTCAACGCGGCGACCCTCGCATTCATGGCGACCCACATGCTCCGCCAGGAGGCGCGCCGCGACGCGAACCTCGTCATCCACGGCATAATAACCGAGGGCGGACTCGCCTCGAACATAATCCCGGACCGCGCCGTCTGCGAGTTCGGCGTACGAAGCAGCGACGAGAAGTACCTCGTCACGATGGTGGACAAGGTGGAGAAGTGCGCCGAGGGCGCCGCGATTGCCACCGGGGCGCAGGTCACCGTCAGAAAGGGCAAGCTCTACAGCAGCATGAAGCCAAACATCCCCCTCGTCAAGGTCCTCTGGCAGAACTACGCCGACCAGGGCGTCAAGGTCGATGACTGGCAGGAGACGCAGGCGGGGATACCCATGGCCTCAACCGACTTCGGAGACGTCAGCCAGAGGTGCCCCGCAACGGGCAGCTACATCGGCATAGGCCCCGACGGAACACCCGGGCACAGCAGGCAGCTCGCCGACTGCAGCATTACGAAGGAGGGCCTCGAAGCGATGATAATTGGGACGAAGGCCCTCGCCATGACACTCGTCGAATTCCTCGCCAAGCCGGAGATTCTCAAGGACGCAAAGGAGTACTTCAACTCCCACTAAGCGCCTGCCCCCGGCTCCTTTTTCACGTCGTCGTGATCGGGGATGTCCTTCTCGACGTCCCTGACCACCTTGAAGGCGTAGCCGCTCAGGGATATGACTGTCCCGGCTATGCCGAGGAAGAAGAAGAGCAGCCCGATCCCCGCGCCCGGTCCGGTGCCCACGAGCCACCCGAAGGTCCCAGCGAGGGCCCCACCCGGCATCATAGAAGGCGTCATGACCCTATCCGCGAGCGGGCCGGCTATCACCATACCGATGGGAGCTGATATCGAAGCAATTAAGGCGCGTGTTGCGAAGACCCTCCCCTGAAGCTCGGGTGGCACCTTCGACTGCCAGATGGCCTGATTTGAGCCGTTGGACGTGGGTATGAAGAGCATCGTGAGGAACGCCCCCGCCATCCAGAGGAAGGGAGTCTGCCCCATGCCGAGCAGCGTCATCCCGAGTAACCCGCTACCCGCCATACCGAGCAGCACTCCGTCGACCCTCCTCTTCGGCCCACCTCAGGCGCTCAGGGCGAGGCCGCCGACGACGCCGCCGTGTGTACCTTCCATAAAAGTTTTATACTTTTATGATAAATGTCAACGCATGGAGTCAAAAAGATATTTCAT
>Ga0315286_10000738_pt1 | contig 28381 bp, 22 predicted proteins | sample YL17G10_0_MG_FD_205038 | JGI IMG/M metagenome (GOLD analysis project Ga0315286, IMG submission 205038) | Sediment microbial communities from Yellowstone Lake, YNP, Wyoming, USA - YL17G10_0 | ecosystem: Environmental > Aquatic > Freshwater > Lake > Sediment | place: USA: Wyoming | collected... | reverse complement strand
CAATTGCCAATCCCCCGATTCGTTTTTCATTGGCAAATATCGGGACAATTATCGAAGTGATAACTCCCATTGCAAGGAAGGGTGCGGAAATTTTCCGATCAACAACCCTCCAATCATCTACTGTAATAGCATCCCTTTGGGATCCGCCTCCGCTCTGGGCGGTGAGAGAAATCATGGAATATATTATGGATTGAGGAATGTTCCTTGATGCCATCCTTTGAGAATCGCGGGAAGACCACGATAACCATATGGCACCCATATCAAGCCCGAGAGCCTTCATCGCTTGATCAATAGTACCGTCAAGAATTTCAGATGGGTTTGCCCCGCTATGGGCAGTTATCGAGATAATCGAATTGAGAGTTCTTTGATGGATAGCTTGTCGTTGAGTGGTTTTATCAAAATGAGCGTTTTCAATCGAGATTACAAACTGATTAGCAAGTGTGGTGAGAAATTGCTCATCCCTATCGGTAAATGCATTTTGCTGAACGCTTTCTACATTTATACAACCTATTGTCTTTCCTTCACTCCCCAAAGGTACACATATCACGGAGCAAGTTTTTGAATTCAAACCGTAATACTGGCTTGTATTCCTGATATCTCCAGATAGGATTGATTTCCCATTGCTGCAAACCAAGCCAATAATTCCGTCATCAAGCGAAGGGATCAGGTCGTCTACACGACTAAATTCATTTGCAAATAATTCCCCGGTCATTCCCTTCAAACTGATGGCCAGTAAGACTGGTATCTGTTCTTCAACCAGCCAGATGGTTCCATCCCATTTCATCATTCGTTCCAATAAGTTAGTAACCTGTTGCGCAGCCAATTTCAGATTGTGCGTCTGGCTGATTGTATGGCTGATCTGATTAAGTAATTCCAATTCTCTTAATTGTTTGCTTGTCTTATCCCCAATTCGAGAATTATCAATACTTGCTTGAGGATTCACACTCATTTTTGGAATTCCATAAGCTGTCCCAAGCGCGGCTTTCTTCTTCCCCTCTATTTCTAAGAAAGAAAAAGAAAGGTCTATCCAGCGTTCTTGTCCACCTTTGCTGATGATCCTGAATTCACCATGAGTAGATTGACTTTCGCCCCTTTGAACCTGCATGCCAAATTTCTGCATGCTTTTCTTTTCATCCTCAGGGAATAGATCAGTAAATTTCATGCGAAGTAAATCATCCCGTGAATAACCGGTAAGTTTCTCGGTATCTGGATTTACATTAACAAATCGCATTCCTTGGATAATGAAATTTGCTGAATAGCTTGGTTTTTCCGAATTGCTCGGATAAGAGACATTTCCTCGCAAAGGATCTTTTTCTTTTGAAGCACTGAATAAATCTTTGTGTTCTTGATTCATAAGATTGTTTCTTGAATTATTGAATTGTCTTGATGAAGTATAGCATGATAATAGATAACCCTAATTCATTAATATTCATCAATTGGAGGCTTTTCCGACTTGAAAGCGTTTATAATATATTCATGATTAAAATATATCTTCAATTTGAGGGAAAGAATTAATATGCCCGAAGAACAACTTACATCCCTTTCAAGACATAAAATTGCCATCCTTATTGATGGCGATAATGCCCAGGCAAACCTCCTGCCGCAGATACTGGTTGAGGCCGGGAAATATGGTCTGGTCACAGTTAGGCGCATTTATGGGGATTGGACAACTTCCAGCATGAACTCATGGAAAGATGTCTTAAATTTCCATGCCGTTCAGCCAATTCAACAGTTTCGTTACACAATAGGCAAGAATGCCACCGACAGCGCCATGATCATCGATGCCATGGATCTCCTGCACTCCGGTGTTGTTGACGGCTTCTGCCTGGTTTCCAGCGACAGCGATTATACTCGTCTTGCCACTCGCATCCGCGAAAGCGGTGTTTTCGTGATGGGTATAGGTGAAAAGAAAACACCCAAGCCTTTCGTTAATGCTTGCGATGTATTCGTTTACACTTCCAACCTTGTGACCGAACATAAGGTTTCACGACCCGCCAGCCCAAGGCAAAGTCAGCGAAGGAAAAAGGTCGTTACCACCTCCGCTCCTGCAACTATTGTTCCACCAGTAGTTACACAGCCTGCGCCAGAAACTGACAGCGAAAACGATCCTTTACCGATCATCCGTCAGGCGTACGAAATTGCCCAACAGGAAGACGGTTGGGCACGGTTGGATCATATGGGCAATGCCCTTTACCAGTTGGATCCTGGTTTTGACCCTCGCACCTACGGTCACAGGCAGCTTTCGCGAATGATTGCCAGTTTTAAGGATCTATTTCAGATGCGCACACAGGAGATTGATGGTTCAACTTTATTCTTTATTAAGATGAAAGAATAATGGAGCCCCATATATTTCCTCCTCTGTGAAACCAGAGGAAATATTCACTTGGTGATGTCTACCAAGAATATTAATAAAATTTCTATCAGAACGGCAATAATTAAAAAGGGTCAATGCAAAATATTGATCCTTTTTAATATTCTTGACAAGTCCAATGAATATTTTTATAGGACTAATTCTTCATAAACCTCTATAATCTGCTTGACAACCTTTTTCCAATCATAATTCCTGGCATATTCGGCAGCATTATGACCCAATTTCTTGCGCAAGAGATCGTCACCCAGAATTGCTGTCAATTTTTCACATAGAGCGTTGTGATCTTCTGTGGGAACTGTATAGCCAGTCTTCCCATCCTTCACGAGGTATGCAAGACCACCAACCTGTGATGCGATGACTGGTGTGCCACAAGCCATCGCTTCCAAGGCTACCATGCCGAAAGATTCATAATGGGAAGGCATGACCACAACATCAGCAGCGGAATAATAATATGGCAGGGTATCCTGGCTGCGTTTTCCGAGAAAAACCACCATTTTCCCAACAGTCAGTTCATCACATAATTTCTGCAAGCGAGTCATTTCTTCGCTGAGATGTTCTGGCGCAGCGTCTGGGTCACCACCTATCACAGCAAGGTGAACGGGTTCCCTCAGGTTCTTTAAACGTAAACAGGCTACTGCGCGGATCAATGTTGCCACGCCTTTAAGTGGTTCTATACGTCCAACGAACAAAATCATATGTGCATCTGCTGCCAGGCCTATGAATTGGCGCGCTTCATCGGCAGGGATTTGATAAAAATGGGTGGTATCGACGCCAGGCGGAATGATTAAGATCTTCTTCCCATCCGCTTTATATAACCACTCAAGTTGAGTCTTTTCTGCAGGAGTGGCGACAATAATCCGATCCGCTCGCTCAATAGTTCCCCGCTCACCATCCAACCGGTATGATCCTTCTCGTTCTGCTGCGTTGCGAGCAACTCGATTCTTCATTTCACCCAGGGTATGGAACATGTGCACGATGGGCGCATGCTTCCATTTATCGGATAATGCGCCCGCGGCAAGACCCGACATCCAATAGTGACTATGAAGAAGGTCGTACTTGATTCCCTTCTCCTGTGCGAATAAGGATATTCCGTCAACAAACTGTGGGATATATTTTACGAGTTCACGCCTGGGTATAGGATTCTCGGGTCCAGCTGGTATATGGACAACACGGTTGCCAAAACCCAGGTCGTGCAGAACATGCGGAACGTGTTCATCCTGTGACCTGGTGAAAACATCCACATGGATCCCCCTCCGACCTAATTCCTTGGTCAGATCGCGAACATACACATTCATCCCGCCGGTATCCTTGCCGCCCAGAGTTGCAAGGGGGCAGGTATGATACGAAAGCATGGCAATATTCACATTTCGAGTATAACATGTGTCCGCCACCTTGAAGGTGACGGACACCTATAGTATAATCCCGCCGCTGTGGACTGCCACCATAGCTCAGTTGGTAGAGCAGACGTTTCGTAAACGCCAGGTCAAGAGTTCAAATCTCTTTGGTGGCTCAAAAAAACATCAGTCGGAGGTGTATTCCCTAACCTTCGACTTTTCATTCTTACCACTCAAAGATTTTATCCATCTCTTCATTCGGTACATCAAAAACAGAATTATGAGGAGGTAATGGTTCTCGCGTCATCCACTCAGGGAGGCGGTCGTCGGATTTTGTGAATCCCGCTCCTTTATTGAATTCCAATTCCATTTCGATGGTTCGTTTTCCTAACTCCGTGAGAATTGAATTTTCCACTCCCCAACCATAACGTGCGTTGATGAAATCTCGGATGGTTTCTGCTGGTGCCACAATGAAACCAAAAGCGGAAAAAATACAAGCACCCAGGCAATCGTATCCTGCCATCGCGATCTGCTTGTTTCGGGATACCGCGACCTGCACGGACGGATCGAGGTGATTCACCTTATCCCGAATGGTTTGTCCGCATGTGTGATCTGCTCCCTGGGGGGTGGTGGCATACGTAACGCCCATTCCTTTGATGGCGCGCGGTTCATAAGCGGACATAGCTTGATTCTTAACGACTGGAACGCGTTCAACCCCGAGGATCTTCCCGGTTATGCCAGCCCCTGAACCTAGGATGCGTCCCAAGGGAGTATCTTTTCGAATTTCATCGCATAGTTCAAGGGCGCGTTTGCTGTCCCCCCATTTCATAAGGCCGGCTTCCGCTGCAACTCCCAAGGCTGCACCTAACTCGATGGAACAGATCCCAAGGTCGTTGGCTTGCCAGTTCAGCCGACCGATCATGTCCAACTCGCGTATACCCAGGTTAGACCCCATCAATCCGATCGTCTCATATTCGATGGGAGATAAAATTGTTTTCCCATCTTCTCCTGCAAAAATATTGGAACATCGGATTACACATCCAGGCATGCATGCGTGCGTAGTTTCCCCTTCTCCACCTCGACTTAATATAAGGTCTCGCAAGTTCTCTCCGCTGATATCATCTGCAAATTTAAATGTACCAGATGAAAAATTGCGAGTTGGCAAGCCTCCAAATCCATCCGCCATATGGACCATGGCTGCAGTCCCATAATCTCGATAAGTGTGTGTCTGGGGATGGTCCAGCAAGAATTTGTTGTAGATCTTTTGTGTAGCCTGGAAAGCCTCCTTGTTGGCAAGGGGAGGTTTCATCCCGCCTTCTGCATCAAATACTATCGCCTTTAAACCTTTTGAACCCATCAATGCTCCCAGGCCGCCGCGAGCATTAATGCGCGAGGGGGTTCCATCCTTGTCGAGATTTAATATCCCTGCTGATGCAAGTCGTCGTTCGCCTGCCGGACCGATGAGCGAAATGGCAACTTTTTTCCCATAGCGCTCTTTCAAAGCTTCTGCAGCATCATAAACACCATAGCCCGCAAGGTCATTTGCAGGTTCAAAACGAATTGTTCCCTCCTTCAGGACCATCACCGAAATTCCGGTGTCAACAGGCCAGTCTTCGATTATCAGCGCTTTAATTCCCATGGACGAGATCAGGAGGCTGGTTGTTCCACCCGAATTGGATTCTTTTACTCCACCGGTCAGTGGAGATTTTCCACCCACAGATAGCCGGTCAATTGATGAGAGCATGTGCCCGGTGAGCAGACCTGGGCAGAAAATCAATTTATTCTTCGGACCCAGTGGTTCGCAATCGGGTGGCACCTCGTCCAATAATATTCGTGCTATCAATCCGCGTCCCCCGAGGCGTTCCCAGGAATTAGGAACTGGTTCCTGGGTCAGAATCCGGGTTCGCACATTGACTCGCCAAATCTGCGAAGTATAAGGTTTAAGTTCAGGCATATTGTTCTCCACCTACTAAATATAAATAGTAATCTAATAATAATCCCGTTTCATTAGCTCTTTCCAAACAGGGCTTGTATCCCTTCTCTGAAAATCTCGGTATGATAATTCACATCAGCCTCTTTTGTATCAGCAGAAATAAGTGCCATATTATGAAACGGGGTCATCAAAATTCCGCGGTTTAGAGCCCATAAATGCATAAAACGGTCAAGATCGCTATCCACTGCCCGATTCGCTTCCCCTCCATTGCGAGGAGGCGTCTGGCGGAACCAATACTCCACCCGAAATCCAAGCCGTTTGACAATCCATGGAAGGTCAAATGAATTGATCGTGTTTTGTACACCCTGCTCGTACTGGTCAGCGAGTTTTTCACAGCGGGTGTACATTTCCTGTGTCAGGACTTTTTCCAAAGTTGCGCGCATTGCTGCTATCGACAAGGCATTCCCTGCAAGTGTGCCACCTATTCCCCCCACATCCGATTGATCAATGTCGATTTTCGACCAGAAGGCATCAGCAACTTCTTGAGTAAATCCATAAACCCCCACAGGGATTCCCCCCGCAAGAGACTTTCCGCACACGAGAAAATCGGGCTTAAGACCAAATTTCCCCGTATAACCGCCTGGACTCGTGCAGAGGGTGTGCGTTTCATCAATGATGAGCAATGTCCCTGTGCGCCGGGTGATCTCGCGCAATTCTTCGTGATAACCCTGATCAGGGTGGATGATACCGACATTCGTCATAACTGGTTCAGCCAGCACCACGGCAACATCCTTGGCTGCCAGGCTTGTCTCCAGCGCAGGAATATCATTAAACTCGATGACTTTGGTCGTCTCCGTAGGATTGACAGGTGGACCCAAATTGCCAATCCGCGAAACCGGCGTACCTTCATCATCAAGGGATATGAATGTCTCGTCTACCGATCCATGATAGCAATAATTGAACACCAAAATTTTCGGTCTTCTGGTGATGTGTCTTGCCATACGGATGGAAAAGCGGTTGGCGTCTGTTGCAGACAGGGTGAATTGCCAGTACCTCAAACCAAATCGGCGTTGAAGTTCCTCTCCCACCCAAATGGCATCTTCTGTGGGCAACATATGGGTGATGCCCTTTGCAGACTGGTTATTGATCGCCTCAAGAGTTGCCTCGGGTGCATGCCCTGCCATCGCTCCGGTATCACCCAGGCAGAAATCGATGTATGAGCGTCCATCAACATCAACGAAATGGGCTCCTTTGGCTTCCTGCACAAATATTGGGAAAGTACCTGCCCACCGGATCATCCAAAGCATGGGCACACCGCCTTGCATGGATTGGAGTGCACGTTGGAAATGCTGGTAGGATTTCGGGTGCTCGTTGAAGAACTTCCTCTCCTCTTCCTTTAATAATTTTTCCAGGCGTTTACGGTCCACAGCGCGCATACTTTCTCCAGTAAACCTGTTTTGGTCACTTGCGAATTACTTTTAGTGATTATGATCAGGAATCCAAAAATGAACCGTTATTTCCTAGTAGCAGCGAAGGCGAAACCAATTCATGCAATTCCAAACCGAGGATTAGACTAAGAGATCCATATATATTCGATATGCATATCTATCAGGAAAAAATCTCATAAAGATTCTTTCAGTGCCGCTCCAAAAATAGTCAAGGCTTCTTTGATTTGTGCATCATTGACAACCAGAGGTGGTATCCAGCGAATAACATTATCGTAGGTTCCGCAGGAGAGCAAGAGCAATCCCTGGTTTTCACAGGTGTGGATGATGGCTTTGATGATGGATTTGTCTGCAGGTTTTCCATTCCTTGTAAACTCGGTGCCAATCATTAACCCAAGCCCGCGAACATCACCGATGATGCTGTAATCTTCCTGTAGTTTTCTCAACCCTGTAGTGAGTTGTTCTCCGCGCTGAGAGGCGTTTTCGAGCATTCTTTCTTCTCGAATGGCACGGATTGTGGCGACACCAGCCGCGCACGCCACCACGTTGCCTCCGTAAGTCCCGCCGTGGGAACCCGTCTGCCATTTCTTCATCAGGTCAAGACTGCTAAAAACACCGGACAAAGGTAATCCAGAGGCAATGCCTTTTGCGACCGTCATGATATCCGGAACAATATCGAAATGTTCCCGTGCAAACCATTTTCCTGTTCTACCAAAACCGGATTGAACTTCATCAAGGATGAGCAAGATCCCATTCCTGCTGCACAGATCCCGCAATCCTTTCATAAACGCTTTGGGAGGGACGACATACCCGCCCTCGCCCAATTCCGGTTCGATCAGGATGGCAGCCGTCTCCGCAGGCGAGGTTTGGGAAAGCAGGAGTTCCTCGAGGGCAGATAAACAGAAGTCTGTCACCTTTTCCTCGGTCATTCCAAGCCTGTAAGCATACGGGTATGGTGCCACAAATACACCCGCCGGAAGAGGTTGGTAGCCCGAACGATATATGGTTTTTGATGTTGTTAAAGCCATTGTTCCGGCAGTCCGTCCATGAAAACTTCCAGAAAAGACGATGACATTTGGCTTTCCAGTCGCCGCCCTTGCAAGTTTTACTGCTCCTTCCAACGCTTCCGCACCAGAGTTGCTGAAAAAATATCCATCTATGGAAGTAGGTAAAATCTTGCGAAGCTCATCTATCAATTCCAACATTGGCTTGTGGATTACAATATTCGCCTGCGCATGCAGGAATAATCCAGCCTGCTCTCGAATCGCCTCCACCACTTTTGGGTGGCAATGACCGGTGTTGATCACACCTATTCCACAGGTAAAATCAAGATACTTCTTACCATCAGTTCCATAGATGTAACAGCCTTCTGCCCGATCTGCTGCAATTGAAAATATGCGCGACCAGACCGGAGACATATGGGGGAAGTTTTCTTCGTAGATGTTACTCATGGTTTCGCCTTTGAACTTTGAGCTGAAAACAATAATCCTCGATATATATTTACGCAGGGAGGTAATCGGCAGCCCATGCTATTCCAAGTTGCGAGAGAGTCTCGGAGGTTGGAGTACCTTGATTTGTTAAACCAGCCAGTTTGTAGTATTCATCGAGCGCAACCTCAATTTCCTTGGGATCCAATGTCACACCTGCAGATGGGCCGGCGCCGACCAATGGCTGGAAAAATTTTTTTGGAAGGCTGTCATCTTTACGGTCGAAACCTTCACGTGCATTAAAAGTGCGCATCAAGGCAATTCGACGGTGTCCAAGTTGCATCAATTCTTCCAATGTGACATCCCAGCCCGTTACCGCCTTCACCATTTTGACTGTATCATTCGGACCGTATAGGCACCAGGTCGGCCCATAAACGAATTGGCACAGCGTAAGCGTATCCATCATGCTATAAAAGCATTGGGATAGAAAAGCAAAACGGACCTTTTCAGGAGTCAGGCTGCGAGCCGGTTGCGGTTCTCCAAGTCCCATTTCCTTGAGCCTGTCCAGGTTAAATTGTGCGACTCCCTCTTCATAATATGGGTCATGTTCACTGGATTGATGATCTGCACCAAATGGATTCACCGCATAGATCAACGCGAGGGATCGTTTAACTTGAGGCATGTGCGCCGGAGCTTCCTCCCGTTTGCAGGTAATTAAGCACCCGTCAGCACCCTTCCCCCAGATTTCAGCTGCCCGTGCAGATCCTTCAGCCAGGATTGGACCAAGCTTGCCGGATTTTGTTACTATCTGTTGTAGGACCTCGATCATGCCGTCCACGTTTCCAAACCGCAGGTCGATTCCTCCGGTTTCTTCTTTCGTGATGATCCCTTTTTCGTAACACTCCATCGCAAATGCAATGGTCGCGCCGCATGAAATCGTATCCACACCGTACATATCGCATATCTGGTGGGCATGAGATACCGCTGCCAGGTCTCCAATACCGCAGTAGGAGCCAAAAGTCGCCAGGGTTTCATATTCCGGACCGCCATAAAGAGGCTCAGCTGTATATTTTCCTTTCGTGATTTCCACCACTCGTTTGCAGCGAACGATGCAGGCATAACAAGTATCTCGTTCTTTTAGAATAGTCTCCACTATCTTTTCACCGCTGATGGATTCCGCCTGTTCAAATTGACCTTCAGAGTAGTTCCGGGTTGGTAGCGTGCCCAGCATGTTCTGGAACATGACCACACCTGCGGTTCCAAGGGCTCCAACGCTCATATCCGGGTTTGTTTTCATGCTGGGTGGTCCCAGTCGGTTTAAGAATGTTAGTGCTTTCTGATCAGCCACAGCGGGCTTTTGTTTTCCGCGCACGACTATGGCTTTCAGATTCTTGCTTGCCATGACCAATCCCATTCCTGTGCGACCATTCAAGCGATTCGCCATGTTTACAATCCCGGAAAATCGCACCCCTTTTTCTGCCGCAGGTCCGATCTGCATCACTTGTGCTTTAGGGTCTTTCACCTCTTCCTTAAGCAACACATCCACTTCCCCGGTCGTTTTCCCAAGCAGGTGGGAAGCTTTATGCAATTTCACTTCGCCATCGATAATGGTCAAATAGACCCAGTCCGGGCTTTTCCCACGAAATACAACTCCATCAAATCCAGAGAACTTGAACTCTGCCGGGAAAAATCCTCCCGCTTGCGAGTCACCAATGCCACCGCTCATTGGCGACTTGGCATTTACATTGATCCTGCTTTGACCGGAAATGCTTGCTCCTGTAACCACACTGTCAAAAATGGTCAATATATTCTCAGGACCAACCGGGTCAGCCCCTTTGGGAACCTCCCGCAGGATGTAATATAAAGCCATGGCAGATCCCCCCATGTATTTTCGGTAAAAGACTTCTGAAGGGGTTTCAATCTCGAACTTGCCTTTAGTCAGATTAACATGCAGTATCTTTCCATGATATCCGTTGGGCATATTCTTCTCCTTCCTGGATTATTCTCATCCTGCTCGGTCAAATGGTATGCGAGCAGAATAGGAAGTGTGGTGATTAAAAAATCATAACAATGCTTGATCCCAGTGACGAAACCCGATAAAGCGATCGCCAGGATGACAAGTAATGTGCTTGCCTCCTTGTATTATATTCCGTGATGGACCGCACACTCGGATACTATGCCTTTGAGTAGTGCGGTCCAAATGGAATTCCTCGCCACTTTTGCGAAAATCTAAATAGTACACCTCTTAAAGTAAGGTACTAAGTCACGCTTCTTCGGCATCCGCTCGGTAAGGATCAACATCCGGAATTCCAGGTTTGATCCATCTGCGGATCGGGAAATATAGCACCGCACCGATCAGCATCGCGTATAGTGCCCACGAAATCGAATCCATCCCAGAATCCAGGTAATTGAACACGACTGCCATGGTTACAATCGCGGTCATGGATACCGTGATCAACACCACGCCCAGCCAGCCTCCGGGCACTTTCTGGCGCGGTCGATCGGGATCCTTAAAACGTAACACCCAGAGAGCAAAGAAGCATGCCAGCAAGACAAGCATATTTAGAAACACATCGATCACCACTAAAGCTTCAAATGCCTGAAGGGAAAATATTGAAAAGATGACCCCGCACACCAGGATCGCCACCCAGGGGGTTCCATACTTCGGGTGCACTTTGACCATGAACTTGGGCATCATGCCATCTTCAGCGAGTGCAAATGGTAAACGGGTTCCTCCCAACCCATTTCCAATAAATAAACCAATCATGCTCAGCACTGCCGCGAAAGATACCAGGGTCCCCAGTAACCTGGCAAGGAATCCGTTCGTTTGACCGGTCAATTTATCAGCAACAGCATGGGCAATATCCGGGAATTCCCAACCTACTGAACTGGCTGGTTCAACACCCCAGGCTGTAAGCTTCCCGGTCCATTCGTCCAATTGCGTTTGGGTTGCGTCCGGTCCAGCAAGATCGCCGACAATCCCAACCTCCTCATCCGAAGCCTCTGTCCCCCAAAGAAGGTATTTACCATTTTCACCGGCGCCACCGTATAAGCCGGCTACGGTCGGAATGGAGTATGTGGCTATTGTTGCTACAAGGACGAGTGCCATCGCAAGCGGATAGGTTTTCTTGGGATTCACGACCTCATCACCGGCTGCTGTAGGAAGTTCCCAGCCCATGAAGTTCCACATGGCCACGTAGATTCCTGTGCCCAGGGCTGGAATGAGTGTTTTAAAACTGACTGCTTCCCCACTCGCTAAAAATGGAAGATGTATCGTCGTGCCACTCTTGATCCACGCGGCAATCCCGACGATTGACAGGAGTATGAGTGGTACCATCATGATCGCGCCAAGCCAGCTGGTAAATAATCCCGATAAGCGGGCACCGCGAATATTCAGAGCTGACACTGCCCAGATCAAGATGATCGCCACACCCCAGGATAGCAACCAGGCAGGCACATCCACGCCGCCTATTGTGGCTCCATTTCGCAAGGCCGGTATAAAATAGCCGAGATAATAGGCCGCCCATACCGGGTAGATCGAAACATCCACCCAGGAAACAACCCAGTTCATCCAGCCACCCATAAACCCAACAAAAGGACCAAAGGCTTTCTTAAGCCAGTGGTAGTAGCCTCCTTCCACGGGCATCATGGATTGCATCTCGCGAACCATAAGCATGTTCGGGATGCTGAAAAGGATCGGCGTGGCAAGGAACAATATCAGGGTCAATCCTGGTCCAGAAAGGCTGACCATTGGTTCTGCACCAAAAGAACCTCCACAGACTGTAAAATAGATTAACCCGAAGAGAGGCAATAGGGTCAATTCCCTCTTGAGCTTGCTCTTTTCCACCTGGGTTAGTGCAAATTTCTCAGCCATCTAATCCTCCTCCAATGAAATATTCCCTGTCTGAAAATGATCTCCAGAAAGGGTTAAATCGATTACATTTCCTTCAATCCATATGGGAATCCATATGCTTTCATTTTGTTCATAAATGGAACTGGGTCAAACGCTTCCGGTCCCATCACGCCATTCCCCTTCCATTCTCCATGCTCAAGCAAATCCCAACCGATTACTGCATTGAACGCTGTCTGGGCAACTACTGACTGGCAACCCAGTCGGCTCATACATTCAACATTATCTGCAACCTGGTAGAGATAAACCTGGCGTGGTTTTCCATCCTTCTTACCCTTGACCCAGGTGCCTGCACAGGTCTTCCCGAACATGCGGTCGCCCAGGTGGGCTGGATCTGGGAGGCAGGCAGCGACAACATCGCGCGGAGCGACTTCCACCCCCTTGACTTTTATTTTCTCCTTATTATCCAATCCAAGCATGTGCAGGGTTTTTAACACCCCGATGAACTGGTCGCCAAGCCCATATTTAAATGTCACGCGCTTCGTCTTCACCCAGCGTGGGACCAACAAGACTTCCTCATGTTCCACATTAACAACTTCTACTTTACCAATCCCTTCCGGGAATTCAAAAATCTCTGGTTCCGAGAACGGTGGCGTGGTGAACCAGCCTTTCCCCTGTTCCCAGATGACTGGTGGGTTGAGGCATTCTTCAATGGTTGTCCATATAGAAAAATTAGGCGCAAACTCATATCCTTTGATCTCAATATTCGCGCCGTCGCGGATGCCAATTTCCTCGATCTCATCGAAAAGATGCAATTCAGCATATTTAGCAAAAACATCTGCCATCCCGGGTTCAACTCCCAGGCCAACCAGCGCCAGGATGCCTTTTTGTTCCCACTTCTTCGCACGTTCAAACTGGTAATCCCCAAGCTTAATGCCGCATTGGTTAAAGGGATCTTTTGGATGCGGGGAGGAAAGGGTCATCGCCATATCCATATACATCGTCCCGACTTTATAGGCAGCGTCAAAGATCGGCTCATTGAACACTGGATCGCATGCATTCATGATAAGGTCAACTTTGTATTGGGTCGCAATCTTTTCGATCATTTCCTGTTTGCTGGCATCAATCCATTCCATCGGAAAACGCTTTGGCGTGCCTAATTTTCCTTGCACTTCTTTGATTCGGTCTCGGTTATAGTCTGTCAGGACAACCTGTTCCACCCATGGCTGATCCTTTGCGATGCGGGCGATCGCTTCTCCTACCCCGCCGGTTCCAACTAGTAGTACTTTCATAATCCTATTCTCCTTTCATAAATAACGGTGGTATATCTGAACTAGAGGATTGCTGCGACATTTTTGAGAGTGTCAGCAAGTCTATTTAATACCTCATCGATTTGCTCATATGAAATGACTATCGGTGGTTCGATGCGGATTGTATGAGCACTGGTCAACGTCCCAGCCACCAGTACGCCTCGTTTGAACAGCCCCGCAGCAACCTGATAACCGATTTCAGGAGTATGGAAATGTTGTCCAATGAGCAGCCCTCTGCCAGTTATTTCTTTATACACATTGGGATATTGTTCAGCCAGTCCCTGAAGATGAGAAATAAAGTATTTCCCTTTCTCGGCAGCCTGCTTTGGAAAATCATCCCGTAGAACCACATGAATGGAAGCGATCGCAGCTGAGCATGCCAGCGCACCACCTCCTGTTGTCGTCGTGTGAATAAAAGGGTTGGGATACATCATGCACTGCCAGATTTCCTTAGTCGAGCAGAATGCACTGACCGGCATTACTCCGCCACCTAGGGACTTGGCAACAGCCAGTATATCAGGGACAACATTCCAGTGGTCAACACCCCACAATGTGCCTGTTCGACCGAGGCCTGTCTGAACTTCGTCTGCGATTAACAATGTTTCATATTTCTTTGTCGCAGCACGGATGCGCGGCCAAAAATCCTCAGGTGGTACTAGCGCACCTGCTTCACCCTGTATTGGTTCCATGAGCACACCGGCAACCCCGACGCCGATCTTGTCACATATCTCGAGTTGTTTTTCCACTGCGGCGGCATCCCCAAATGGAACATGATAAACAGGACCTCCATAAAGCACACCCGCAGGTTGGCGGTAATCTGACTTGCCGATCATCGAAAGGGAACCCATGGTTTTGCCATGAAATGCTTTTACGGCAACAATAAATGCGGGTTTCTGAGTATACATTTTTGCCAATTTGATCGCCCCTTCGATGGCTTCCGTACCGCTGGCAGCAAAAAAACTGTATTGAAGATTGCCGGGGGTGATTTCCGCCATCAGCCTGGCAAGGACTCCTCTTAATGGGTCGATCAGTTCCTGGCTGGGCATCGGTGACCGCCCCAATTGTGCCCTCACTGCCGCGATCACATCGGGATGGCTCCATCCGTGATCCATCATCCCGTAACCACCCAGGCAATCCAGGTACTCACGACCGAGCACATCCCGAAACACTGCACCCGATCCGCTCCATTCAACCGCTGCCCAATCACCCGCTTCTGTTACGGATTTCCGGTATTCCAGCCAGTTTTTGTTGAAGTGCTCCGCAAAATTATGCTTGGATTCGTCAATAATCCATTTTCCTTCAGTCTCGTCCACCTCTTTCTTCTGGATGATTTCCAGCCATTGCTTGCTATAATCCAAGGCTTCTTGTAGAGATTGTGACATATTGTTCTCTCCGCTAATAATTTTTGACTCTTTTACAAAACTGGCATCATAAACCAGCCCTAAATATGTTCACCTCAAGCCAAATCATACCCAATCGGATACTTCTTGGTACCAAGGTTTGCTTGTTCCAACTTTGGCCCGGTTCTTCCATTTGCTACTCTTGGGCATCTCATCAATGATGGAGAGTAATGAATCAGCGTTCTTGTTAATTACTGCTCTCTGTTCATCCGTCAGTGCCTTCACCCCAGCCATTGCTTCCTTGATTTTCTTAACGTTGGTGGTCGCTGTGAAATAAAAACCCCAGTCATCGGATAGTAATTTGGCGATATACCTGGCATTCAAAGCCCCAAGATCAGTATCACCAAGTTGGGCTGCCAGGAGCAGGAGCATGGCATCTTTTAAATCCTTGTCATTGATCTGGAGGATCTGGAGCTTTTGAAGCATTAAGTCCGCAAGTGAGACGCAATAAGGGTGGAAATCCAGCCGGTTTCGGTAATCAATGGGGTGGTTGTAATCCAATTTATCAAAGAACACATCGATCATGGGAATGCGTCCTCCAAAATAGATGTGACGTGCATTCCCGCTCAACATGGCGGCCCGCTTTTCCAGTTCATACCCCTGGCTTTCGAAGAAAGGAACTATCTTGCCGCGGCATTTACCATAACTGGCATAATCTATATCGGTAAACACGCGTTCACCCAGGCGTTCCATTTTTCGGTATAAATCCACAAATTCTGGAAAATGAAAATGCAAGGCGATCGGACCCATCACCCGCAAGGTGATCCCTTGTTTTTTCGCAGCTTCGGTAAGATTGTGCGCCTCCTCCAAATAATCCTCTGGTTTGGGATATTCATGCAGAGGAATATCTTTTGGAAGTCTGAAGACTTTTTGAGGCATCATAAGGTTGCTCCTACCCTGATGTGAAAATGTAATCCTTCACTTTATTCTTTTCAAGGACAATGATCGCACCTTTAAGAATCCCCTCGGAATACTCGCTTCCGGGATTAATGATGGTGGTCTTATGGATTTTCTGAACTCCGCGTGATTCGTGGATGTGACCATGCAATCCAAGCAAAGGTTGGTACTTCTTGATCATATTCGCCACCGCAACGCTGCCAACATGAATTTTATTATCAGCCGCCTGCACCAGGTTCTCGTCCAACTTAGGGGCAAGGTCGAGGGCAAATCCGTAAGGCGGTGCATGGAAATTAAAAATCGCACTTGATTTGTCATTCACCTTTGCGATCAACTCTTCCAGCATCGGTTCCAATTCATCATCTGTCTTTTCACGGGGGGTATTCCAGGGAGTCGGATTCGCCCAGGAGAAAGTAACCATTTCATGCTCACCTACATTAACATTTTTATTGTTGCAGTTGACTATGACAGCAGAATCTTCAATGACCTGATCCACTTCAAAATGGTCGTCATTTCCTGCAGCCATGTAAACTTTGAATTGGGTTCCTGCTAATCGCTCATCCGCGAGTGAGATCCATTCCTTCAGGCGACTGAGCATCAATTGTTTGAATAATGTATCCACTTTCTTGGGATCAGATTTGTATTGTTGAAATTCTGCAGGGGTTTGATGTACCCAATAATAGCCCATCATTTCGATTGTCTTGATTAATTTATCCAATTCCTCTTGATTGGCACATTCCGTATGAGTGCCCATCAATGTGGTCTCCCACCCTCCGCCGACCTTTTCTACCAGCGGAACGAGAACCTTGCCGGTCAGGTCTCCAAGAAGTATCCCTACATCGACATTGTAAACTTTCAGGGCATTCAAAAATTTCTTATAACAGGTATTGGAACCATGAATATCAGTTACAAAGAAGATCTTGGTTTGTTTACCCATGGATAACTCCTGAATTAAAAATAGAAATAATTCCAATGGTGGGGCGAAGGCAATTCACCTCCGCCCCTGTATCAAAACTCGAAAACCTAGTCGGGTGGTAGTTCGCCAAAGGTCATGCTGACATCAACGCCGACATCCTTATTGCGTTTCTTCCAATAGAAGTACCATCCGATCCCTATTGCCCAGATTACTGCATAGAAGATCAGGGAACCGATTGCCAATCCTTCCAGGTCTGGCATAACAATGAAGAAGTAGAAGAGAATCGCCAGGTAGATCAGATTCACGATTCCGCCGATGGTGACAACAGGAATACCCAGGATATTCCATTTCTTATAGGGTGATGAATCCCAGATATTCTTTGCTCTCTTGGAGAAGGGGAAAAGCGCAGCAGCTACGGCAGTCACGCCAAACACCGAGACGATCTCCAGGCCGGTTACGGAGAGACCACTCATCTGATCCTGGAATATCGTGTACAACAAAATACCGATCTCTCCCAGGACGAAGCATAGAATATGGTTCTTAACCGGTGACGCCCAGCGGTAATCAATATCCGCGAACCACTTGGGACCCATGCGGTCCATCCCCCAGGCGAAGAGGATACGGGGGAATGCAAGGTAGGAAAGAGCCACCCACCACAAGTTGAACACGATGAACGACATAGCCATCATGAACACTACAAACCAGTTGTGGTTGATGACTGCTGCCAGCCCAACAAAATTGGGTGACCACGGCAATGTATACCCTGCCAGTCCTTCCCCCAGGTTATCCACCCAGGCAGTTGCAGACAGGAACTCGAAGCCAACCGTCCGGTACAAAGCGACAGCGAGCCACAACATGAAAGCGGCAGGGATGAGGATTGCTGAAAGGTTTGCCAGGATGATGGTCTTATCCGGTCGTTTTACTTCACCGGCGATGAAGGTAATGCAATATGAATATGCGAAAAGCCATGAACCGGCAACCATCACACCCAGGGTGTCAAACCAGTTCCAGGTCTTTGGTAGTACGTCTCCTGCGCTCTCAATGGTTGACCTGGCAGTTGCCAGGAAACCGTTGTAATCAAGTGATCCATATTGCTGGGCGAGGTTATTCCAGGCGCCAATAAAGGCTTCGCGGCTGGTAAAGGTGAACACCAACAGAATTACCAGGCAGCCCGCTATACCCAGAACCATGATCACTTTTTGCACCCGGGCGAAGATCTTGAGCCCAAAGACAACAAAGAGAAATGCTATAAAGTTGACGAGGGTTGCGATCAGGAAGAACCATATCGCAAAATCGCCAAATGGGGTCTTGATGGTACTTACCAGGGCATCTGCAATATCCGCCCTTCCCAGGAATTGGAACAACATGGTTAAGCCAGGATCCACGGTCCACGGTGCCAGGATGTAGATCCACATGATCCAAACAAAGGCATTTCCAAACGATTCAGCGATACCAATCAGCGGGTGGATGATGCGCGAGTTATAGATGTACTCGCCACCTGATCGGGGCATGGATCCACCAAGAATGCCCCAGACCAGGGAAAATCCGATCCCGCAAAGAAATGCAGAAAGAAGCGTTGCTATGATCAGGTTCCCGCCGGTGTAAACACCCAGTCCCAGGCTGATCATCACCCACATGCTGGGTGTAAGTCCCTGGTTCATAAAACCAACCCCAAAAGCGTCGATGAACGACAGGCCTCTAACGAGGCCGCTGGCCTTTCGGGCAAAAGCCATTTGTTCAGGCATTGTGCTATCCTCCTATCAGTTTATGGATGGTTTGAAAAATGCTAACCGTTCCTACCAAGGCTTGATAATTCTCTCCTGTCTCTCTCCTCTCTAATATCCTCCTTTCAAGTTAGAACTTCCGAGACCATTCTTTGGGCCATCTTTCAACAACGATCTTTTTCTGGGTAAAGAATTCAACAGCGTCCATGCCTTGTCCATGCAGGTCACCGTAGAATGATTCCTTCCAACCGCTGAAGGGATAATATGCCATCGGCGCGGCAACGCCGATATTTATACCGATATTTCCCGCATCGGCTTCATGCCTGAATTTTCGGGCTGCTGATCCGCTGGAGGTGAAAAGGCTGGCTTGATTACCATAATGAGATTTATTGATTAACGTTAGTGCTTCCTCCAGGGTATTTACATGTATAAGGCTCAACACGGGACCAAAAATCTCTGTTCTGGCAACCTCGCTCTCCGGTTGAACATCAGCCAGAATGGTCGGGCGTAGAAACGTACCCTTTTCATAGTTCTTAATGACTGTATTCCGACCATCTACACAAATTGTCGCCCCTTCATTACCGCCTGTGCTGATTAGACCTTCAATTCTCTTCCTTGCCACCTGGCTGATCACAGGTCCCATCTGCACACCCGCATCCAATCCATACCCAACCACCCGTGACTGGGCGGCATCGCAGATCATTTCAGTAAAGTCATTGCGCGCCTCGCCTACGGTCGCCGCCCAGGACACCGCCAGGCAGCGCTGACCAGCACATCCAAAGGCTGAATCAGCCACGATCTTGACAGCCATTTCCATGTCTGCATCCGGCATGATGACCACTGGATTCTTCGCCCCACCCTGTGCCTGGACACGTTTTCCGTGTTCTGCAGCCCGTTGATACACATGTCGAGCCACCGAGGTTGAACCTACGAAAGTGATGGCTCGAATGACAGGGTGATCGAGTATCGCATCGACAGCCTCTTTGGAACCATTTACAAGATTAATGACGCCTCTTGGGATTCCAATTTGATCGATTAGTTTAAAGATGAATTGCATCGTCATCGGTACTTTTTCCGATGGTTTGATGATGTAGGTATTTCCACAGGCGATTGCATAAGGCAGGTACCAGAAAGGTATCATGCCAGGAAAGTTGAATGGACAAATGGTAGCGCAAACACCCACAGGTTGGCGGAGCATGATTTCATCAATGCCTGGGGCGATATCCTCCGAGATTTCTCCTTTTGCCATCATCGGGATGCCACAGGCGATCTCGACATTTTCGATGGCGCGCGTCATCTCTGCCTTCGCCTCTTCGAGGGTTTTTCCACACTCCATAGTGATTGTCCGGCTGATCTCGTCAATATTTGACTTTAGCAGCTCACGCAGCCGGAAAAGGTATTGGATCCGTTCCTGTGATGGTGTGGAACGCCATCCCGGGAGGGCCTCCGCAGCTGCTTTCGCAGCCAATACCACTTCGCCCGTCCCGCAGGCTGGTGTTTTTGCTAGCAACTCTCCGGTGGCAGGATTGATTACATCAAAACCTTCAGCGCTTTTCGGATCAATCCACTTGCCATCTAAATAATTAAGTATCTTCATTGCTATTTCGCCAACTTATCGGCCACTTCCAAAGCCTTTTCAACGATCGCCAAGCCGTCATCCAATTGCTCGTTACTGATGCACAGAGGTGGAACGACAAAAACAATGCTCCCCATGTTATTGGCCATTATGAACGTAAATAAGCCATTCTGACGTAAGGCTTTGCCAATTTCAGCCATAACGGAAGGTGCAAAGATTTCCTTCGTTTCGCGATTTGCCACTAACTCAATCGCTGAAAAAAGTCCGATATAACGAACATCTCCTACGGATTTATGGTTGGCTTTGATCCTTTCGAGGGCTTCACCAAGGTGTTTTCCAACATTGACAGCATTTTCGATGAGATGGTCTTCGGTGTAAACAGAGATCGTGGCAATCGCTGCCGCACAGGCAAGAGCATGCCCATTATAGGTTAATCCAGCATACAGGTATTTATCATCAAAGAACCTGGCAATTGGTTCTGAAACGATGACTGCCCCAAGTGGAACATAACCACAGGTGATACCTTTGGCTGTGGTGATCATATCCGGCACCACACCCCAGTTGTCCACTGCGAACCATTTTCCTGTTCGTCCCCATCCGCTCATCACTTCATCAGAGATCAGAAGGATATTGTATTTACTGCAGATTTCACGAATGCGCGGCCAGTAGTCATCCGGTGGGATGATTATCCCGTTAGAGCCTACTACTCCTTCCATGATCACAGCCGCAATTTTATCGGGTCCTTCATAACGGATCACTTCCTCAACATGGGAAATGCACTCCCTTTTGCAGGATTCAACCTTTTGCCCAAATGGGCAACGATAACAGAACGGGTCCAGGAAATGTACACCTCCCGGCATAGCAGGTTCTACTGCGAGACGCCGGTAGTCACCTGTCAATGCAATCGAACCATGGGTAGCCCCATGGTAAGACCGGTAACGTGAAAGGATCTTATGTCTTCCGGTATAGAATCGAGCAATCTTGATCGCATTCTCAACTGCTTCCGCACCACCAAGGGTGAAAAAAGTCTTCTTAAGGTTTCCAGGAGTGACCTCTGCCAGTAATTTTCCAAGCAATCCTCGGGCTTCGGTCGCGTTTCCTGGGTGGACAAAACATAGTTTTTGCGCTTGATCCTGGATGGCCTTCACTACTTTTGGATGTTGATGTCCGATATTTGTATTCATCAGCTGGGATGAAAAATCGATATATTTCTTTCCATCTGTATCCCAAAAATAAATGCCTTCTGCTTTTTCAACCGGGATCGGGTTGACCTGCCCCTGGATCGACCAGGAAAAGAATGTGTACTCCTGGTTCATTTGCACAATTTCTTTGTAAGTCAGCTTGGACAAAGGTTCCTCCTTGGGAACAATCGGTTCTTGCGAAATTATCAACCAATCCTGGATTTATCTCTTTACCACCTTGATAGCCTCCCGAACTGCTTCTAATGTAGCATCAATATCATTATCGCTATGGGAGTAGCATAAGAACCAGGGTTCACGCGGGTCATGATCTGGCATTATTCCTCGTTCGATCAGCGCCTCGATCAGTGCCAGGTAATACTCCTTGTCACTTTGATTCCAACTGCGTTGGTCGGAGAGGGTATCAACGCCGACCGCGAATGAAAACATGGCCGGGTATCCACTGAAACAGACCTGGATATCTGCAGCCGTGAACAGCTCCCGAATACCGTCCATTAATCGTTTCCCTCGTTTTTCAATGGTTTTTATTACAGGTTCCTGTTGCAATACTTTCAATGTCGCCCAGGCTGCCGCAACACCAGGTTTGTTGTTTGTATAAGTTCCACCCTGGGCTACTCCGTGTCCAATGATGGACATGATTTCCTTCCTGCCTCCAAAAGCCGCGAGGGGATAGCCATTTGCCAGGGCTTTCGCATAAGTTGCCAGGTCCGGGGTGATGCGGTAATACTCCTGGGCACCTCCGTTGGCGATCCGAAAACCTGTTTTTACTTCATCAAGGATCATGACAATCCCATACTTGTCACATTGCTTGCGAATGAATTGCAGGAAATTCGCTCGAGGAAGGATGGCACCGCAATTTCCCATACATGGTTCAACGATCACAGCAGCCACCTGCTCACCGTTGGATCTCAGGATTTTCTCCAATAAATCGGGATCGTTGAAAGGCAATGTAATTACCAACCCGGTCAATGAACGGGGAATGCCGGAACTGGATGGAACCGGGATTGGACTGCTCCGATTTCCATACGCCTCTGTCGGAGAATATGTTGACCAGAGGGTGTAATCTTGGAAACCATGATACATTCCTTCGAATTTAACTATAATTTCACGGCCGGTAAATGCACGCGCCACCCGGATGGCATGCATGGTTGCTTCCGTACCCGAGCAAGCAAATCGGACCATCTCAACAGCCGGGCACATCTGGGTGATCATTTCTGCTGTCTCGATTTCCAGTTCGTAGGTCATCGCGGTCAGGGTGCCCAGTTCTATCTCTTCTTTGACTTTTTGATTAACAGCGTCATAGGCGTGTCCCAGGATTATGGGGCCAAAAGCCATGCGGTAATCAATGTATTTATTCCCATCAACATCCCACAAGTATGCTCCCTTTGCTTTCGATAAATATGGCGTGATCCCGTCTCCCCAAAAACGAAAATTCGAATTCACACCCAAAGGAAGAATTTTCTGGGCTCTTTTTTGTAAGGAATTGCTTTTATTCCAATTTAGCTGCATCAGGTGCTCTCGAGGCATTTTGAACTTAGTGTTCCTCTGAATCTACCTTTCGAGGAATATGCCATTGGTAAACATCTTTTAGTACTATCGGAACGATGGAAGTCGTTGTCTTTCGTACTCCCTCCATTTTTCTGATCACCTCTGTGACAAACCTGTATATCTCGATGGTGTCCTTTGCGAGAACCTGTATCGAAACGTCCGTTTCACCGATGGAACAGGCAACATACGATACACAATCATAGGCGATGGCTTTCTTAGCCACATCCATGATCGAGTCAGAGTCCACTTCCATGACCACATCGGCGCGCGTCGTCAATCCAAATGCCTGCGGATTGACAATTGGTCGGATTTGAATGACACTGTCCTTGACCATGCGTGCGATCCGGTAACGAATCACCCTCTCTGAAATTCCCCCTCCCAATCGACGCGCAATATCTGCCGCGGCCATGCGGCCATCTTCCATAAGGAATTCGACAATCTGGCGGTCAATCTCGTCGATTTCAGACATAATATTATGTTTTTATGGCTTATTCCGACTTGTAAACCCACTTTACATATTTTTGGACCCGGATTCAAGTGATATATGTCATATCTCCTTATCTCCCTCGTGAATTCAAGAATTCCATCAGGATGGGAAAGGGTATAATTTACCTGTGAACAATCTCAATTCTCTTGTCATCGGCATTGCTGGAGGATCGGGCTCCGGGAAAACGACTGTCGCCCAGTCCATTCTCCAGCGGGTGGGTCCGGAACACATTTCCTTTCTCCAACATGATGCATATTACAAGGATTTGAGCGGGCTTCCTCCTGTCCAACGCGCGGAGGTCAACTTTGATCATCCCAATTCCCTCGAAACGGAATTATTGACCCGCCATATTCTCCAACTCAAAAGCGGTTCACCTGTCGAAGTTCCAATTTACAATTTCGCTACCCACAGCCGCACTGAAAAGACCTACACCGTCCAGCCGCGTGGTGTGATCCTGGTGGAAGGTATATTGATTTTTACTGAGGCTTCGTTGCGGGATCTCTTTAATGTCAAAATCTTTGTTGACACCGACCCAGACTTGCGATTTATCCGTCGCCTGGAGCGTGATATCTCTGAGCGCGGTCGGACTCTCGATACAGTCGTTAAACAATATCTTTCCACGGTTCGCCCGATGCATCTGGAGTTTGTTGAACCTTCTAAGAGATACGCTGATATTATCATTCCAGAAGGAGGGTTCAACGCTGCCGCTCTCGATATGGTTGTGGCTCGAATAGAAACTATGCTCAATAAAGATAATTGATCTGCTTTTAAATTTGAATTATCCAATTCAAAATTTCATTTCAAAAAGGATGAAAGATGAAACAGTGGAACAAACCCCCGGATTTTAACCTTGATCTAAGAAAGAAATATTCCGCAACTTTTAATACGGAAAAAGGTGACATTGTTATCGATCTTTTTGCAGCCCAAGTACCTCTGACCGTCAACAACTTTGTTTTTCTGGCACGTGAAGGTTATTATAATGGGACTATTTTTCACCGGGTCATTTCTAATTTCATGGCTCAGGGTGGAGATCCTACAGGTACGGGTACAGGCGGACCTGGTTACCGCTTTGCAGATGAATTCGTTCCCGGGCTAAAACATGATAAACCCGGTGTTCTCTCCATGGCGAATGCCGGTCCTGGAACCAATGGATCTCAATTCTTCATAACGCATGTTCCCACACCCCATTTGAACAATAAACACTCCATTTTCGGACAGGTTGTCAGCGGCTTGGATGTTCTTCTCACCATCCCAGACCGGGATCCAGCCAAAATTAATTCAGCGGCAGTTAAATTGAATTCCGTCACCATCAAGGAAGCATGACTGAAAAGCGCCGTCTCGCTTTATTACGCTGGATAACACTTCTAGGCGTGATTGCGCTGATCATCACTTTGTTTGTCTTCCGAAACCAGTTACAGAAACTTCAGGAATTTGGTTATCTGGGGATTTTCCTGATTTCAATTGCCGCCAACGCAACGATCATCATCCCATTACCGGGAGTGGCGATTACAACCGCCATGGGTGCTGTATTTAATCCACTGGGGGTAGCTTTCGCTTCAGGTTTGGGGGCTTCCTTGGGTGAATTATCAGGATACCTTGCTGGCTTTAGTGGGCAGGGTGTTGCAGAACGATCTGGAAAATATCAACGCCTGATTCGATGGATGGAAGCTCATCAAAAGCTGGCTTATGGAGCAATCCTGCTGCTCGCTTTTATTCCCAATCCTCTTTTTGACCTGGCCGGCATGGCCGCAGGAGCACTTAGACTTCCTTTATGGAAATTTTTGCTCACTTGTGCCATCGGTAAGATTCTCAAAATGCTGTTGTTTGCTTATGCAGGTTATTATTCTGTTGCCTGGTTTGGTCTCCTTATCAAAAAGTGAGGTGATTGTCATGACAGATTATAAAGAATTTGATAATTTTATTGAGACTCACCTGGATGAGAGTATTTCTGAATTATCCATGCTTGTTGCCCAGCCATCGGTCGGTGCGCAGAATTTAGGAATTCAGGAATGCGCCAATATGGTGGCTGGAATGCTGCGAAAACGTGGTTTTTCCACGGAAATCATGCCGACGGAAGGTGCGCCAGTTATATTTGGAGAACGAAAAGGAAAAAGTAATAAAACCTTGCTCTTTTATTGCCATTATGATGTACAGCCTCCTGAACCGCTTGAATTATGGGAAACCCCTCCATTTGAGCCATCCCTTCGGGATGGAAAACTTTACGGGCGAGGAGTTGGTGATGATAAAGGTCATATCGTTGCCCGGTTATTTGCCGTGGATGCGCTGCTTTCCTCCTTGGGAGAACTCCCTTGTACTGTTAAATTCATCATTGAAGGAGAGGAAGAGACCTCCAGCATTCACCTGCATGAATTCGTGCGTAGTAATTTGGATCGGCTGAAGGCGGATGGTTGTATCTGGGAATTCGGTGGTGTTGACCAGACCGAGACACCTGTGCAGTATCTGGGGTTGCGAGGTATTTGTTATGTGGAGCTTTCTGTGGAAACTGCTTTGAGCGATGTCCATTCCGGTTTAGGAGGCTCAATTTTCCCCAATGCTGCCTGGCGCCTGGTCTGGGCTCTCAATTGCTTGAAAGGACCAGATGAACGCATTCTCCTACCCGGTTTTTACGACCGCGTCCAAAAACCGACCGATCGAGACCTCGAACTGATGGCAGCTTTGCCGGAAACCTCGGATTTCTACAAGGAACAATACGGCGTCAAATCTTTTATTAAAGGTCTTACCAAAGGCGTGGATTTACGCGTGGAAGAAGTATTCACCCCCACTTGCACGATTTGCGGCCTGACCTCCGGATACCAGGGTCCTGGAGGGAAGACTGTCCTTCCATCAAAAGCCTCCGCAAAATTGGATTTCCGCCTTGTCCCGAACCAGGAGCCTGGAGAAGTCATCACCCAACTTCGCAAGCATTTGGATATTAATGTTTTCCCGGATGTGAAAGTTGAATTTCTAGGGGGTGAAGCTCCTGCACGGACTGATCCGGACGATCCATTCGTAAAAATGGTCTGTGATACTGCGGTCGAAATTTATGGTAAACCTATGCGAATGCTGCCTATTGGTGGAGGATCCGGACCAAATGCGCCTTTCATCCACGACCTTGGATTACCGGTCGCAACTGCCGGTCTTGGTCATCCCGATGGAAGAGGTCATGCTCCTAATGAAAATATTCGTCTGGACTTGTATCAAAAACATGCCAGGCACATGGTAAGGGTGATGATTGAACTTGGAAAGTGAATTGGGAAAATTCAGTCTCTTTTTATGAGTTTCATGTTGATCTATTACCTCTCAATAGAAAGGTAAAAAAAGACCTGGATCGGGTAATGATCCGGGTCTTGAACTTCTAATAGTCGCTTATTCCTCGGTTATAGTAATACTTTGAATGGCATCTCCAGGAAAAGATGGATTCTGGGTTGGATCGCGCAGCGTAATAGCATTAACTACATTCATCCCACTGGTCACCTGGCCAAATATAGTGTAATCACTCTCCGAGAGACCGTATGGTCTGAACATGATGAAGAATTGACTGCCGTTTGAATTAGGCTGCCCGGTGTTCGCCATTGCGACCACTCCGGCGCGATCAAATTTCAGATCATTGGCCTCATTGGCAAATGAGTAACCTGGTCCCCCGCTGCCGGTGCCTGTGGGATCACCAGTTTGAGCCATGAATCCTTCCAACACCCGATGGAATCGAACACCGTCAAAATATCCCTGGCGTGCCAGGAATATAAAACTATTGACTGCAATGGGGGCTTTGTCAGGAAGAAGTTGAATGACAAACTCCCCGCCATTTTCCATCCTGACATGGGCAAAATACTTCTTGGAAGTATCGATCTGCATGGGAGGCGCGGAGGAATATTGCTTGGTGCCGATCAATACAGGAGTTGAATCCCCAACTGTCGAATTCTGTCCTCCCTCAGATTTTGCCTTTTGAGCCACAGAAATTAGCCAGATGATCACCGATGCTAATAAAATAACGATTCCTATCCCGATGATGCGGGTATATAGTTTCTCCCTGGATCTAGCGACCCGACGCGCCTCTCTTTTGGTTGAATGCTTCTTTGCCATGACTACTCCTTTATTCCGTCTTTTGAACTAATCTTTTACTTCAATTTTTCTCTTCTTTTTCAGATCCAATCCCGAGTGCATCGATCTTGCTGGCTTCTTCAAATCGATTACTTCAGCGGATGTCAAATAACGCCATTCTTTGGGCTTAAGATTGCCCAGGTGAAGTGTTCCTATTCTTACCCTGATGATCCTCACCACCAGCAAACTGGTAACCCTGCCCATCTCGCGAATCTGCCGCTTAGTCCCTTCTTTCAGGATAACATTAAGCCATGTGCCTTTGCCCAGTCTTGAAGATACGGATACTCTGGCAGGGGAAGTCTTAAAGCCGTTTTCTAACACCAAACCTCTCCTCCATCGCGCTAATTGATCGCCATCAGGATGGCTGGCTACCAGGACGCGGTATTCCTTTTCGTGTTCATAACGCGGATGGGTCAATTTGTTCGCCAGGTCTCCATCGTTGGTCATTAAAATCAGACCCTCAGAGTCAAAATCCAGTCTTCCCACCGGGTAGAGCGTCCCTTCCACGGGCACCAAATCTCGAACAGCGGTGCGTAGATCAGGATCGGTTACAGCAGAGATCACTCCGCGTGGTTTATAGAGCGCTACATAAACGAGCTCCTCCGCCTTCTTGATGGATCTTCCATCCACCGAGATCGAGTCTTTGGCAGCGTCAGCTTTATCACCCAGTCCAACCACCTGACCGTATACACGCACACGTCCGGAGGATATCAATTCCTCACAACTTCTCCGGGAGCCATATCCAGCCCGGGCAAGGATTTTTTGAACGCGTTCCTTCATGCAAGCCCTTTCCTTGCGTAGTTATCCCCGTCAATCGCCCCCTCCTGGAGATCCAGCAGAGGGAGATCCACCAGCGAATTCAAACC
>Ga0315286_10000737_pt1 | contig 28388 bp, 19 predicted proteins | sample YL17G10_0_MG_FD_205038 | JGI IMG/M metagenome (GOLD analysis project Ga0315286, IMG submission 205038) | Sediment microbial communities from Yellowstone Lake, YNP, Wyoming, USA - YL17G10_0 | ecosystem: Environmental > Aquatic > Freshwater > Lake > Sediment | place: USA: Wyoming | collected... | reverse complement strand
TTGATCTGGCGAGGTTGACGGATACTTCGCTTCTATAGTAGCTGTTACACCAACGATATTGGTATTAAGGTCTCCCGGAAGTAACAAATCTTTGAAAGGTAAAGCGGATGTTCCAGTATAAGATTTAATAGGCTCTTCGAGATTGTCTTTGCAACTTCGGAGAGATTTTTCCCATCCTTCGAAAAACTCTTTGAACTTAGATGCCTCATCAAATGTAAGCACCTTCTTGACTCTCTCAAGAGTCGTCAGAATAGTATTGATAGGAATCTTGATTTTATTGGCAAGCAATTGAATCTTTTCTTTAGTTTGTACAGAGACTTTTGCGGAGGAAATTTTCAAATCAAGATATTTTTTTAACTCTCCCGGCTGCCAAGATGAATTACATAAAGGACATTTTCCCGTATCGTCAATTAGGGATACACCGAGTTGTCTTAGGTTTAGGAGCTCAATGGAACGTAATTGAGAAATGTCTTGCTGCAATTTTTCTAGAGAAATCAAAAGGTCTTTTTCATTTTGGACAAGTTCGATAATCACTTTTTCGGACAACTCAAGACTCTTTGCATCTTTTTGAAAAAGGGAGACATTGACACGACCTTCTGATGGGATCGCTGTTGGAGGAGATAATTCAGCTTTGATATTGGAAGAATCGACAGAGGTAAGTTTAGAACCACCTAATATGGAACGATTTGAATTAACACAGTCTTTTAGAGTTTCTTCGGAAAATGAAGCGCAATGGATAAGGGATGCAAGTGAAGTTTGGGCAGATTCGAGGGAACGTTGTGCGCTCTTTAGTTCTTTATCTAGATCGTTATCAGCTTTAACAAAAGATTGACGAATCTCTTCAATATCGGAAATCCTAAGAAGGTTTTGAATCTCTTGGGCACGTGTGCTTGCTTCAGCAGTTATATACTTCAGAATTTCACGTCGCGTTAGTACATGCTGACCACGCGCGGCTATTTCTAAATTTGCCTGAATTTTAGTCAGGCTATCCTTGTCCCCATTTAGTTCAGTTGGTTTTGATATTACTCTTGAAATTTCAATTGGATCATTCAGACCATCTATTTTTAGTTTTGCCCTAACACTTGCATCTGGAGGTTTATGATCAATATGTGGCCCATGTTTACTTAAAGATATACCGGCTGTTCCCTTACCAGTGAGACGCGATACATGCCCTGTAAGTAGAAAATCTAGCGAATCAACTAAGGCACTCTTTCCTGATCCATTAGGCCCCCATATCACTAGATTATTGCCATCAGGAGTTAAAAGTAAATCCTTGATACCGCGAATATTATGTATTTCAATCTCTAAGATTCGCATATGGAAATTCTAAGATTTCAATTTCTTCACTATTTCGGCTGCCTTGGTTAGGTTTCCAGATGAAGCAAGTTTACGGAGTTCTTCAAGAATTATCGGAGAGAATTTTTCTTCTTTCTCTAATAATTTAAACAATTCTTCAAGAATAGATTTGTTAAGCGATTGATCTGGTTTAGTATCCATATTTATGTTCTACAATTCCAGTAGGAGATTATAGAAATCTCATTGCAGCACAACTAACTGTTATTCTCTGGTTTCAATATAACACTCTTTTCTTTCGTACTGTCGGTATAACATCCTACCGTAAAATACTTAATAACTCTTTTACATTCAAACATGTAGTCGAAAAGTATTTCATGGATTCTCAATTATCAATCAAAGTATTTTAATCGCTGTCCCCGCAGTGTCTTGGATATTATCTTAGTTAGTTGAGCTTATTCACCTAATCCATTGCATCTGTCATATTATCCAACAACTTCGATAATATCTACTAATCCACCTGTTGCGGGGAACGGCGAGCATATCTCACTACAAATAATTTGTTTGTGTTTTAAAAATAAACCCATCTCCGGGTGTTGCGGGCACTGGGGAGGACAGCGCCAAGCAAGTGGGATCCCGGAGAATGGGCAATGTATAGATTAAAATAAATTTCCATGGTTAAAAGATTTATCACTCCATCAATGCTTCGACAATCTTTTTCAAGACGCCATCGTTTTGATAGTATAAGCTGTGTCGTAATTTTATCTGATGCATAATATTTTCTCCAACTTCCGTAATCGTCTGGCGAAGCGATTCGGTGCGCCGTTTCACACCCGTCACGTTTTGGGTTTTCCTTTTCAAAATCATCGATTTGTGAATAGATTGAGCGGCTGAATCTAACTCGGTTGTATCAACTTCATTTGTAACGTCTACGCGCTTGAATATACTATCAGGATATTCTTTACCATTTTTCAAATCGGCCATATCATAATCGAAGAATAATACACGCAGCCATGAAAACCCGAGAGCACACCGCTCGAAGATGATCTCAAGAACACGGAGAAAAAGTCCAACCACCATCGGACGAAGAAATATCCGTTCAAGTATCCGTGCGACAAGTTTCCATTTCTGTTCAATATGCTCTATGTATAAATGTCGCGGTGCCGAGGTCAAATGTAGAATTAAATCAGCTTCATCGCCGTAACTTGTAAAGAGTGAGATTGGCTTTTCTCTCATAATTTTTTTTAGATTCACCGTTGATGGACCATATGCCTGTCTCATGATACGACCTGTGATAAATTTAATCGGGCTAAAAATCAAACCCCAAATAAGATCTCCAATCTTCGCTACAAACGAGAGAATCCATCCATAAAGAATCACACTCATAAGTAATATCATTATTAAGTACCATCCATCAATGTTCTGCAGGTCAAGTATTTTTGTATTCATAACGAACGAGAGGATTTGCAGCATTAAAAATAATCCGATTAACACAAGGATGGTAAAAATAGCATAAGCTGAGATAATCCGAAAAATTCGGAGTGCCGGTTTGAATGCTATTAGCGGTGTGCCGAGAAGAATCACTTTGCGCGGATGAATATTTTTGTCTAACTGTTTGAGCACTTCAAGCACAACATTTCCACCATGTGAATGTGCGATGAAGTTTACCATAAGGGGAGAAGAAGAGGTTGCACCAATTTTATTTGCCAATATTCTGAGAGATGAGGCGATTTTCTTGGCACCGATCATACGGCTGTGATGGCGGTTTTCACCAGACCAGGAAAAAGATTCGTATGTCAAATCGTTATCAAGAGCAGGCTGCCAGACAGTCTTTGCGCTTCCTCGTTTTGAAAGCGTCCTTTCCAGTCGATTTGCAAATGTTACTTCACCATCAGTACCAAGCTTCCACCAATTTTCATCTGCAGCAAATGTACCGTGTATGATAATTGTAATTATCCGTTCCATCAATTACCCAGGTATTACAAGAACAGTTTTATTAATTTAATCGCTGTTCCCGCAAGTTCTTTTATGTTGCCCGTAAGTTTGTTTATTTGATCGTTTTCATCGGTCGATTCTTTTACTATCTCCAACAGTTTCATTAATCTTTCCTTATCCACTTTTTGCGGGAACAGCTTGCTTATTTCAATATCTGTAAGCCGTGTCAGTCCAGAAATTTCTGATGCGAGTTGAGCATCGGTTTTTTGTGCGCTCTTTTCTGCAATTTCGTCAAAACGTCCCATAATCATCTCCTCTTTAATAATGATTTTGCTTCGTCAATGATAGATTTAATATTTTCAATTTCACCCTCATATGATTGAACTTTTTCAAAGACAGCGTTGAGATCCTCGAAGGGTAAGACTTGCTTCGTATCGATATTTAGTTTTGATAAAAGATTCTCTCTTGTTTCAGTAACCTCCGCCGCAGATCGTAGATGAGCGGTCAATGCTTGATTTATGACAAGCATATTATCGTAATGCGCTATAATGGAATCGCGCAAAGATTTTTCAATTGTGGAAATTGCATCGAGAAGCGTATCTCTTCGTTTTATTATTATTTTCGTTCCGGCGTTTGTGAATTCGAAGAAGAGAGTATCTTTTCTATTTTTATTCTGCTCAACAGTGATAGAATCTAAAATCCCGGAATCGTGCATGTAATTATCCAAGAATTTTGGAATCCAAATTTTATCGAGGAAATCATTCGTTCTTTGCCTGCGCTCGGCGATGTATTGATCGAGCATTGCAAGATGACTTTTCTCTGAAGCGCGAATCATCCCTGTAAGCTCTTCACTAAGCTGCACTGCCTGCTGAGGAACAGTTGCACAGGAGATAAATATAACAAGTAACCCGAAGCACGTTGACCAACAAAATAACCGTCTCATATATTTCTCATTTTTAATTAATAAATCACAATATGAATGCTAATAAATATTTAGAATTACCCTTCACCCATGATCATTCTTTGGAGGATAAACTCTTTAATTGGGACAGAAAAATCCCCTTCCGAGTTCCTCCTCAGAAAATATTAATCGACAAGAATTGAAGAGAGATTTATTTGGGTGTAACCATCTTAAGCGCTTCATCAAGCGCTTCACGAAATTTCCCCATCTGATTATCGAAAATCATGACGCTTGATCTTGTAAATTTCTTTTCACCTTCTTTCGATGGTTTACTTTCAGCGATTGTTAAGTATTTAGATTTGTTCTTCGCCTCCTTGACATCGATGAAGTATGTGCGGTCTCCCGCCTTGATAGTTTTTGAAAAGATCGCTTCCATTGGAACCTCCAATAATAGTTTATATAAATTAGTGAACTATAAAAAACACTTTTTTCGTAAGGGAGAATAGACTCCAGTTCGGGTTTTTATCTATGGGAGAGTACCTTCCTTAATCCGTTGTCCTCGTTGCGAAAAGATATAAAATTTTCTTGATAATGTCAAGAAAAAAATATGAAAAATATTAAATAAAAAAAACCCCAACCTTATTCAGATTGAGGGTTCTTTGTAAACTACTATGTACTGGTTACTTACGCTCTTTATTAGTACATATCACCCATACCGCCGCCGTGCGGCATTTGCGGCATTGGTCTCTCTTTCTCCGGTTTTTCAACAACCGTTGCTTCGGTTGTCAAGAGAAGTCCCGCCACGCTTGCAGCGTTCTCGAGCGCAATGCGCGTAACTTTCGTCGGATCAATGACACCGGTCTGAATCAGGTTTTCATATTTTTCAGTCTGAGCATTAAATCCGTAATCGTCTTTGCCTTCCTTCACTTTATTCACAACGACCGCGCCCTCCAAACCGGCATTCTGAACAATCATACGGATTGGTTCTTCAAGAGCGCGCTTTACAATCTCGATTCCGATCTTTTGATCTCCGTTATCTACCTTCATGCCGTCAAGCTTTGGCGCTACCCGAAGATATGCAACTCCACCACCGGGTACGATACCTTCCTCAACCGCTGCACGGGTTGCATGAAGTGCATCTTCTACGCGCGCCTTCTTTTCCTTCATCTCAACTTCTGTTGCTGCTCCAACTTTCAGAACTGCAACACCACCGGATAGTTTCGCTAAACGCTCCTGTAGTTTTTCTTTGTCATAATCAGAAGTTGTTTTGTCGATTTGATTTTTTATTTCATTGATACGTTTTTTAATATTTTCTTTCTTACCAGCACCTTCAACGATAGTGGTATTATCCTTATCGATGTTGATCTTCTTTGCAGTACCAAGGTAAGAGAGTTGCGTATTTTCAAGTTTGAATCCCATTTCGTCCGAGATAACTGTTCCACCCGTAAGAACAGCGATATCTTCAAGCATTGCTTTTCGGCGATCACCGAAACCCGGAGCTTTCACCGCTGCAACTTTAAGCGTTCCACGGAGCTTATTCACCACAAGTGTAGCAAGCGCTTCACCTTCAATGTCTTCCGATATGATAAGAATTGCGCGACCTGCTTGAGCGATTTTTTCTATAATCGGCAATAGATCTTTCATCACACTGATTTTTTTTTCATGAATAAGAATATAGGGATCTTCGAGCCTGGTTTCCATAGTATCAGCATCAGTAACGAAATAAGGCGATAGGTAACCGCGATCGAACTGCATTCCTTCAACCCATTCTACCGTTGTCTCTGTTCCTTTTGCCTCTTCAACTGTGATAACTCCATCTTTACCGACTCTCTCCATTGCATTTGCGATCAGCTCACCAATTGTTCGATCGTTGTTTGCAGAGATTGAACCAACCTGAGCGATCTTTTCTTTATCATCACCAACAGTTTTACTGATCTTCTTCAGTTCTTCAACAACTTTAATAACTGCAAGATCAATCCCGCGCTTTAAATCCATCGGATTTGCTCCAGCTGTTACATTCTTCATTCCTTCACGAACTATTGCCTGAGCAAGCACCGTGGCAGTTGTCGTTCCATCACCAGCAACATCCGAAGTTTTACTGGCAACTTCGCGCACCATTTGTGCTCCCATGTTTTCGATTGGATCTTCAAGCTCTATTTCTTTTGCAACAGTGACACCATCTTTTGTTACGGTTGGTGCACCGAATTTTTTATCGAGGACAACATTACGCCCTTTTGGACCAAGTGTTGCCTTGACAGCATCAGCAAGTTTGTCCACACCGCGTTTCAAAGCAGCGCGTGCTTCTGCATCATAAGTAATTATTTTTGCACCCATAATTTTTACACTCCTTTTAATGTATTAATATTATTATTTTCATTGATTAAACAATAGCAAAGATGTCACTTTCACGCATGATCAGATATTCCTGACCATCGATCGTGACTTCTGTGCCGGAATATTTACCATATAACACTTTATCACCGACCTTTAATTCCATCGCAACCAACTTACCATCATCTGCTTTTCTGCCAGGACCAACGGCAACAACTTCACCGATGACTGGTTTTTCTTTGGCGGTGTCAGGTAGTATAATTCCCCCCTTTGTCTTCTCCTCAGCCGGAGAGGGCTTGATCACTATGCGATCACTTAATGGCTTAATTTTCATATATATATCTCCTTTATGTTAAGTTTATGCAAAAGTTAATAAAAAAGTTCATTATCGTAAAACCGAAAAGTAACAAGAAAAAAACGAAGATTTACACTCCGTAAAAAGCGATATAATATAATCAAATTTCCTAAGAAAATCAAGATTTCAGATGAGAGCGATTCTTCATCAATTTTTTATCAGTACGACCCTCAATTATGAGAACAAATTCGCCGCGTGGTGAGTTCTTACTGAAATGGGCGATGAGTTCTGAAATTTTCCCCCGAATTGTTTCTTCAAATTTTTTCGTAAGCTCGCGGGAAATTGAAATATTCCGATCACCTAAAAATTCTTTCAAGTCTGAAAGTGTCCGCAAGAGTCTGTGCGGAGATTCATATAAAATGATTGTTCGATCTTCTTTCCTGAGTTCTTCAAACATTGTGCGTCTCCCTTTTTTCGAGGGAAGAAATCCCATAAAAAGAAAACGCTCCGACGACAACCCGCTAGTGATGAGCGCAGGGAGAAATGCTGTAGGACCAGGAATCATAACAAGAGGAAGCTCTTCATCAAGTGCGGTACGAATGATTCGGTACGCAGGATCGGATATTCCCGGTGTGCCTGCGTCTGAAACTAAACCTATGGATACACCGCTTTTTAATTTCGTGATCAGCTCTGGAATCCGCCGCATCTCATTATAACTGAAGTAGCTGATTAACGGTTTGTGAATGTTATAGTGATCAAGGAGTATTTTTGTGGTACGTGTATCTTCTGCAGCGATGAGATCGACACCAGATAAAATATTAATCGCTCGAACGGAAATATCTTCCAAATTCCCAATGGGTGTACTGATTATGTAAAGAGTTCCGCGTCGAATTACTTCGCTCATGGATGAGGAAGTTTAACGATTACAGGTGGCTTACACTTAAATTCATTTTTTTGAATCAAGCGTTTAACTTTCTCAATAAAACTTTCCTCAAATCCTCTCTCAATCAACTGCACTTCTGAGCATCGTTCATCAATCATGAAATAGAGAAGCTGATCGACAAGCTTGTAAGAGAATCCAAGCTCACCTTCGTCAGTTTGACCAGCCCACAGATCTGCACTTGGAATTTTTTCGATTATCTTTTTTGGAACACCGATCGCTTCAGCCAATTGCCAGACATGTGTTTTATATAAATCACCTAAAGGATTAATGGCACACGCAGTATCTCCAAATAATGTTCCATATCCTAAAAGGATTTCAGTCTTATTACTTGTACCGATAACAAGTGCTTTCTCTCTTGCCGAAATATCATACAGGACAATCATTCGCTGACGCGCCATAACGTTCCCCCGACGGATATTATCAACATTGGAAGCCGTGCCAAGATAAGCATCTACCATCGGACTAATATTAACAGTCTCATATCTAATGGCAAGCTCCTTCACAATCAACATTGCATCTGTTATACTCTCTGGATTACTTGTTCGATATGGCATCAATACTGCAATTACGTTTTCTTTACCAAGAGCTTCAGTCGCCAGAAATGCTACGAGAGCAGAATCTACTCCGCCAGAGAGACCTATAATACTTTTCGTAAATCCAGCTTTCGAGACTTCTTCACGTATGAAATCAGTCAAGAGTCGCTTGGTTATTTCGGGATTCAAATTTAGATTTGCTGATTTTTTATTATTCTTGTTCATGCTAATAAAAGATAACAAAAAGTGGATGTGATAACAAGTCTTGATTTTTCCCTCAAACTTGTGTAAGTTTTAATAGATACACTTAATAACAACCTCAATTCAAGATGAAAATAATATGAAGACCCTGTTAATTACTCTCTGCCTCTTAATTACCTCAATTTATGGATTCTCTCAGGAGTCGAAACTTGGGAAACTTCTAACAAAACAATTATCTGTCCTCAATAACGACGATGAAACTGTGGTGTTTATTTATTTTACCGATAAAGGAAGCACTAAACAATTCAGAACTACTCTTGCTAATTCGATAATCTCACAACGCTCAATCAACAGGCGAATGAAAGTGCGCGGCATGAATAACATTATTGATGAGCAGGATCGCCCCCTCGATCGTTCATACGTCAAAACTATATCAAATCAGGTAGTGAAAGTGCGACACGAACTTAAATGGTTCAACGCTCTTAGTGTTGTTGCAACAAAAGCGCAGATCGATGTTTTACGGAATTTTCCATTTGTTAAAGAAATCGAGCTTGTGGGTCGATGGAAAAAACGAATCGGGGATGAAGAGGAACAAAATATCAAATATCCAGAAACATCGAGTGGATTAAGTGGAACGACTTCATTAGATTATGGAACATCGTACACACAGGTGAATCAAATCAAAGTCCCTCAAGTTCATAATCTCGGTATCTACGGTCAGGGAGTTGTTGTTGGTGTTTTCGATAACGGTTTTCGGATCCTTAATCATGAATCATTCTCATCAATGAACATCATCGCCCAGCACGATTTTATCGATCATAAAGAAAGTGTCATACCAAACAATGATAGTGTAAAATATGGATCACACGGAGTAAATACACTTTCAACAATTGGGGGATACAAGCCCGGACAATTGATTGGTCCTGCATTCAAAGCCGATTATATACTTGCACGGACAGAAAACGATTCGAGCGAAACTCCAATTGAAGAAGATTACTGGGCGGCTGCAATTCAATGGGCAGACAGCATAGGGGTAGATGTAACAAGTACTTCACTAAGTTACCTCACTTATGATTCACCATACACCAGCTGGACATGGGCTGATATGGATGGCAACACAACGCTGATTACGAAGGCTGCTGATCGTGCTGTGGAATTAGGAATTATTGTGGTGGTTTCTGCGGGAAATGCCGGTGCAGGTGACGGTATACATAATACTCTAGGTGGACCAGCCGATGGTGACAGTGTTATTACAGCAGGCGCAGTAGATTCGTTCGATGTACGGGTCAGTTTTAGTTCTGTTGGTCCGACTACAGATGTACCACTACGTATTAAACCGGATGTTATGGCAATGGGCAGAGGTGTAAGGGTAGCAAGCTCTACCAATACTACCGGATACGGAAGAGCTAGCGGCACATCGTTCTCATGCCCGCTTACAGCAGGTGTTGCGGCACTGATTCTGAGTTCGAATCCAACACTAACACCTATCCAAGTTCGAGAAGCTATGCGTCAAACGGCAAGCAATGCTGCATCACCAAGCAATTTGTTGGGTTGGGGAATTCTTAACGCCGACAGCGCAATTAAATATTATGGTGCTCTGCCTATCGGGCGCATCAGTGGCAATGTTTTCAACGATCTAAACGGTAACGGCGTTCAAGATGCTGGTGAACCGATTATTTCCGGAAGGAGTATCCATCTTACCGGTACAATAACCGATTCGACAATTACCAATGCTGAAGGCAATTACTTTTTCGATAGTCTTGCTATCGGCACATACACCATGACCGAAGAGATACCAACGGGCTGGATCGAGACATATCCCCGTTGGTCACATGCCATCACACTTTTTCATGGGATTGATACAACCGGATTTGATTTTGGAAATGTGTATCTGCCTGACACGGGAATTAACATCGATCCGGGGTGGCATCTACTCTCCAGCCCTTATTTACTGATGAACACTCAGAAGAATTTGGTGTATCCGAATATTAGTTCAGATATTTTCATATATCAAAATTCCTATATTCCACTTGATACGGTGCCTTTGAAAATCGGGTATTGGGGAAAATTTGATTCTCCGACAAAATTGTTTATAACGGGAATGCCACGATTGAGCGATACTATCGATGTCCAAGCCGGCTGGAATATCATTGGAGGTCTATCAGTACCTATACCGATTGATGACATAATGGAAATTCCAGTGAGAAACGTGATTTCTGAGTATTTCTTATATGATAAAGGTTTTTATGCATTCGTTACTACACTTCTTCCCTACTTCGGATATTGGGTAAAGGTACAAGAAGACGGAATATTAATTTTCAACGGATTAACGAGGTAAGTTTTTCAATTATTAATTATTAACCTTGAATTGGGTAACACTGAAAATCTACAATGTCTTTGGACAAGAAGTGACAACATTGGTTGATGGAATGCAGAAAGCAGGGTACAAATCGGTGGAGTTTGATGAACGCAATCTTGCAAGTGGAGTGTACTACTACAAGTTAACGGCAGGGAGTTTTGTTGATTTAAAGAAAATGATATTAATTCGGTAAGCCAAATTACAACCTCCGACATCTTACAATGAAAAAACTGAGATAGATGTCGGAGGTTTGATACGGATTTCTTACGCTTTCATCTCTGTGAGGGATTGTCTAAGGATATTCACACCCTCATCAATCTGAGGTTTCTGAATTGTAAGAGGTGGACGGAAACGAATTGCGCGCTCGCCACTGCCAAGAATCACGAGTCCTTTCTCCGACGCTTTCTTACGCAGCTCGTTTCGTAATGCGGTGGTAGGGAGATCGAATGCGCAGAAGAGTCCTCTACCCCGCACATTCCCGACAAGTTTCGAGAATTCGTTCTGCATCGCTTGCAGTTGAGATTGTAGATACTTACCAACAACACGTGCATTATCAACGAGTTTATCTTCCTCGATGATTTCAAGATAACGCTGTGAGCGAACCATATCTACCAAGCTTCCGCCCCAGGTTGAGTTCAATCTACTTGCGACTTTGAAGACGTTATCCTTTACCTCATCGATACGTTTACTCGACATGAATCCGCATACCTGCGTCTTCTTGCCAAACGATATCATATCCGGCTTGACAAAATGCTGGTGCGCCCACATCTTACCGGTCAAGCCTATGCCTGTCTGCACTTCATCCATGATGAGCATTATTTCATTCTCATCTGCTATCGTTCGGAGAGATTCGAAAAATTCTTTCCTGAAATGATTATCACCACCCTCGCCCTGTATCGGTTCGATGATGATTGAAGCGATATCATTCTTGTACTGACTGATAGCATCTTTAATCTGCGTCAAAGAATTTTGTTCTGCCAGTTGAACTGCTTTTAGGTTCACCTCATCCAATGGGAATTTAACTGTTGGATTATCGATGCGGGGCCATTGAAACTTCGGGTAATAATCGATCTTCGTTGGATCGGTGTTTGTCAGAGACATTGTATAGCCGGTTCGTCCATGGAACGACTGACGGAAGTGAATTACTTTCATTTTCGATTCATCGGACATCACTTTGTACACACCTTTTACCAAATTCTTGCGCATCTTCCAATCGAATGCGGCTTTGAGTGCGTTCTCAACACCAAGCGCACCGCCTTCCACAAAGAAAACGTAAGGCAGATAATCGGGCATTGCAACACGGGCAAATGTTTCAACGAACTCTGCCATCTCAACACAATACACGTCGGAGTTGGTCGGTTTATTTATGGAAACATATGCCATCTTCTCTTTGAATTCCGGCGTCATCATCTTTGGATGATTCAAACCGACCGGCATTGAAGCGACGAATGTGAAAAAATCGAGAAGCTTGCGGTTCGATTTTGAATCCCAGATGTATGCGCCTTCGCTCTTTTTTAGATCAATAATAAAATCGAGAACATCAACAAGCATATGCTTGCCGATAGTGGACTCAACGTCCTTAGGTAAAATATTTAATTTCATAATGCACCTTTAAGAGTTTAAGTTCTAAATTACGGGAATTAATTAGGAAAATATTGCCCGACTTAGAAAAACTCTTGGTGCTCGTACAGTGAAAGAATATAAGGTCTTCCGAGGAATTGCGGAATTTGAAGTTTAAACCAAACTTTTTGTATTTGTCGGAAGAATTTCATACAAAAATATAGGGAAAAAAACTTTTTCCACCAAATATATTAAAAGAAAAACCGCCGAGACCCAGAGTCCACCGGGGAAATCACTTTAACATTATCTTACCTCTGCGACTCAGCGGTGAATAGTATTTTCTCAAAATGGTTCTCAAATTAAAAAAGGCGACCGAGTTGGTCACCTTTGGTGGATTAGGAAGACATAAAGCTTCGATAAAAATTTAATCATATTCCATTTTATTGTCAAGGATCGTTTACTCCATTTACCCGTTTATTTCTACTTCCCATAGCGGAGACAAACAAACGGTGAATGACATTTCTCATACGGGTATTGTTGATTTATTGTCGATTCACTACTTTATATGCGGGAATACTTCTAAATCAAGGAGACACACATCAGAATCCCATGGGTGACTTACCTCCGGTCACCCTTTTTTATTTCGGTTAGCCCTTCAATTGCTTTTTGAGTGTTTCGATCTCATTCGAAATTTGAGTCCGGAGTTGTTCGGCGTGCACACCATATGGACTGGTATCCTCACCCTGGAGTGCTGCATCTTTCTGTTGTCTCCGAATCTCTTCCAGTATTCGTTTTCCGGCGAGTTCCTTGATTTTCAGGATTGAATCGATCGCGATACGAAGCGGATTTGCTGGTTGGAAACGCCCATCTGCCGTGGCCTCCTTACTCATTTGGTGCTTGCTGAAGATGACTTCGGCGATAAGTTTTTGATATGATTGATCCTCAATTTCATTAATCAGTGCCGATGAATCGAATGGTTGCCCCTCTTCTAAATGATTGAAGAGTATCTCAACCAGTGCCTTCGATTGTGGATGTGTGAAATCATCCAACGTGATGTGTTGTGAAACCATTTTGATAACATCCATTCCTCCTTCGAGCATAGCATGTATCAAATCACGCTCGACCGTTGGAATATCTAAAGCAGTGCGTTCAGGAACATTCACATCTTCTTCCCCAATCGCCGGGATAGATTGCACAAACCGATCTTTGGAATATCTTGATTTATCACCGATGATTTTTTCCAATTCACGAAACAATGTCGACTCATACAACCGGTATTTCTCGGCGACTTGTTTTATGTATAAATTCCGCTTTAGTTCATCCTTCATTTTCGCAATCGTTTGGACAATCGCCCGCACTGTCTGTGCCTGACCTTCAGGTGTCGTCAGCTTACCTTGCTTCTGAAATTCCTGTGCTATGAAATCAATAAACGATACTGATCCGTCTAAAAGTTTTACGAATGCATCTTTTCCTTTTTTCCGAACAAACGAATCAGGATCTTCACCCTCAGATAATGTTGCAACTCTAACGTCAAGATCATTCTCTAAAATTAAATCAACTCCTCGGAGCGCTGCTTTTGATCCGGCAGAGTCCGCATCGTACATGAGAGTGATATTCTTCGTGTATCGGCTGATCAACTGGATTTGCTCATGAGTAAGTGCCGTACCGCTTGAAGCGACTACATTTTTAATTCCTGCTTGATACACACTGATCAGATCGGCATATCCCTCAACAAGGATGGCAAAATCCTTATCACGGATTTCATCTTTAGATTGATAAAGTCCGTACAAGATTCTGCTTTTATTATAGATTAAAGTTTCAGGAGAGTTGATATATTTCCCAAGCGGATCGTCTTCCAATAATTTACGCGCGCCGAAGCCCAGAACTCTTCCTGTTGTGGAGAAGATCGGGAACATTGCCCGTCCGCGGAAGTAATCGTGGTAAGTTCCATCATCACGTTTTCGTACAAGTCCCGCTTTTTCTAACAACTCAAATGAAAATTTTCTTCCCTTTGCATAATCGATTAAAGCTTCCCACGAGTTGGGCGAATATCCAAGCCCAAACGAGCGGATGGTGTCATCGGTAAATCCCCGCTTGTGAAAATATTCGACAGCAAATTTTCCTTCACCTGTTTCAGTCAACGACTTATAGTAGAACAAACCAGCTTCTTTGCAGACATTATACAACTCTTCTTGTTCACTCGCCCGGGCATCATCTTCCGATGAATATGTTGGCATTTTTATACCCGCTTTTTCTGCAAGCGAGCGCACTGCCTCAACAAAAGAAACCTTCTCATATTCCATCACAAATGTTATCACATTTCCCCCCACACCGCAGCCGAAGCAATGATACATCTGCCGCTCGGGTGATACGTTGAATGAAGGAGTTTTTTCCTGATGGAAAGGACACGATCCGAGAAAATTCTTACCCCGTTTTTTTAACGGGATAAATGAACCGATATGATCTACAATGTCGGTTGCATTACGGATTTCTTCGATTTTTTCGGGGGGTATTCGCACAAATAAATGTATCAAAATTGAACGCAGAATGCAAAATATTTGGATTTGACATTTGCCTCTTGAATTGATATTATACTCTGTGTAACTTATTTTATACGACTCATAGGAAAGACATACTGTGAATAGAGATTTAAGAATGTAATGATCATGGCACTAGAAGAATTGTAAACAATCTCTAAACGTTGCGCGCTTGGCGAGAAACAATTTCACGCGAAGATCACAAAGGAGAAACATTATGCAAGACGATAAAACACAAAAACTCTTAGACGAATCCGAGCACAAACGTATGGCAGAGAAGCCGTGTGAGAGTAAGGAAACGACCGAGAGCTACCTTAATATCGTAGCTGAGATCATCGTCTCCTTAGATACTCAAGGAAACATAATACTGATTAATGACGGCGGGTATCGTTTACTTGGATATGAAAAAGGAGAGCTTGTAGGAAAGAATTGGTTCGATAACTGTCTACCGATAGAGTTAAGGGGAAACGTCGGTGAAGTATTCCAGCAGTTAATGCGCGGCGAAGCTGATAATGTGGCGACCTACGAAAATTCAGTAGTAACAAAAAACGGAGAAGTGAAAAATATTTTGTGGCATAATTTTCTATTAAAAAATAATGAAGGTAAAATTATCGGGACACTCAGTTCGGGAGAAGATATCTCCGAGCGCAAGCTGGCGGAAAAAGCATTGCGAGAAAGCGAGGATAGATACCGGGCAGTTGTAGAGGATCAGTCTGAACTAATCTGCCGTTTCCTCCCAGAGGGGATACTTACTTTTGTTAATGGTGCTTACTGCCGTTATTTCGGCATGGAGATGGTTGATCTGGTCGGTCATACTTTTCTGCCACTAATACCTGAAGAAGACCAGAATGCCATTTCTCAAATGCAGGCATTGATCAACAAGGAAAATCCTGGGATTACCCATGAGCACCGCGTCATCCTGCCCAACGGACAAATCCGTTGGCAACAGTGGTCAAACCGCGGCATCTTTGACTTGGAGGGTCGCCTATTGGAATTCCAGGCGGTAGGCCGCGACATCACCGAGCGCAAGCGGGTGGAAGCAATGCTGCGCGAGTCTGAGGCAAATTGGCGATCACTTGTCGAAAACATACCAGACGTCATCCTAACAATTGATCGAGATGGCAAAGTTCTATTTATCAACCGCACATTTTCGAAAAGTATCAAACCGGAACAAGCGATAGGCACGACCATCTACAAATACGTCGATGCAGAGCATCACGAAAATATCCGAAATACAATCGAGCATGTTTTTACAACTGGACAACACGGCAAATATGAAGCAACAGCCATACGAACCAACGGTGAAGTTGTCTGGTATTCAACCCACGTCGGTCCTATTAAGCAAAACGATAAAGTCGTTGCTTTAACATTAATTACGAGCGATATAACAGATCGTAAGCAGGCAGAAGAAAAACTGCGTGTTAGCGAAAGAAGATATCGCTCGCTTGCAGAAGCATCGCACGATATGATTTTTATAATAAATCTGGATAGTTCTATTCAGTATGCTAACACCTTTGCGTCGAAACAATTCGGTTTCGATCCCGAACAAATAATAGGGAAAAAACAAGAGGACCTGTTTCCACCAGTTATCGCAGATAGACAAAAAAAGAATTTACAGCATGTGGTTGATTCAGGTGAGTCTTTTTATGTAGAGGAAAAATTAGTATTCCCTACACACGAGATGCATATCGGTACATGGCTGGTTCCCCTACTTAATCACGAGGGAAAGGTAGATGCAATACTTGGAACCTCGCGTGATATCAGCGAACGTGTGCGGGCAGAAGAAGCCCTTAAAGAGAGTGAGACAAAATTCCGTGCAGTTGCAGATACAAGTGTTGCTGCAATATTCATTTATCAAGGTGAGAAGTTTATTTATGCTAACCCCGCAATTATAACAAATACCGGATTTACATTAGAGGAATTTTTAGAAAAACGTTTCTGGGAAATTGTTCACCCTGATTTTCGTGAGATGATAAAAATTCGTGGTCTTGCACGCCAGCGCGGTGAATCAATTCCTTCACGATACGAATTCAAGATTCTGACAAAGAGCGGTGAAGAACGCTGGCTCGATTTTGGTGCAGGTATGATTCACGTGGGCGGAAAACCTGCCGTATTGGGTGTCGCATTCGACATCACCGAAAGGAAGAAAGTCGAGAATCAGCTCAATGCTTCATACCAACAGTTGCGGCAGTTGACAGCACGGCTGCACGCAGTTAAAGAAGAAGAAAGCGCGCGCATTGCTCGTGAAATACACGACGAATTGGGACAGACATTAACGGGCATTAAGATGGACCTATCCTTTTTAGAGGAAACTCTCATCGAGAAATATGAATGTGAAAAAACTCATCCATTGATCAAAAAACTCAACTCGATGTCAGAATTGGCAGATGGTGCTATCCAAACAGTCAGGAAAATTGCAACCGAGCTTCGACCTGCAATTTTAGATAGTATGGGGATTTCAGCTGCAATCGAGTGGCAGGCAGAAGAGCTTGAACACAGAACAGGCATCAAGTGTAAGTACACACCAACGCTGGAGAACCTTGAGTTAGACCGGGAGCATTCAACTGCTATATTCCGCATCCTCCAGGAATCACTGACCAATATCGTCCGTCATGCAAAAGCAACTAAAGTTAATATTACATTCAAGGAAGAAGCAGATGGACTCGTTTTAGAGATACAGGATAATGGAAAGGGAATTTCTAAAAGCGATATGAAAAAGAAAAAATCGTTTGGTCTGCTTGGCATGAAAGAACGTGCGTGGCTATTGGGCGGAAAGGTTGATGTTCAGGGCGTTCAAGGAAAAGGGACAACCCTAAAAGTGAGGATACCATTAAAGTACGGTGAAAAGATGAATCGGAGAAATAGGGATATGAAGAATGGGCGAAAGAACAAATTATTATAAGGAACTTCATGTTTATCAAAGCTCGATGGAAAGTGCTGTGGCAATGTTTAGATTAACTAAAATATTTCCATCGGAGGATAGATATTAGCTTATCGACTAAATACGTCGTTCATCACGTTCAGTTTGTGCAAATACTACAGAAGTATGTAGAAAAAGGAGATGTGGAGCCGTTTTTATATCGAAAATCAATAATGACGAAAATGATGCGAATGAAACACAGGTTTGGCTTGAAATTGTATTCAGATGTAAGTATATTAATCTAAGTTGTAAATAGAGAATAGAAAATGCATATAATAAAATTCATGGACAACTATTTCGAATGATTGAAGGATCAGGGAAATGGATTCTCAACAAAAAATATTTCGCTTCACATTAATCTTGCTTCCCTTCCCCCCTTTTCACTGGGTCGCCGCTGTTACCATTATTCGTTTCCCTAGTTCAGTTATTCATCAAAAACTTTTTGATTATTTAATGTTATGATAAAAGTACTTATAGCAGACGATCATCCCGTTGTAAGGGAAGGTTTGAAACAGATATTAAGCAAAGCAACCGATATGATTGTGGGTGGTGAAGCTCTGAATGGGCAGGAAGTGCTGGATAAAGTCCGTAGCGAAAAGTGGGATGTCATCATTCTTGATTTAAACATGCCCGGTAAAGATGGATTTGAGGTACTGAAAGAAATCAGGCGTGAAAAATCGAAATTGCCTATTCTGATTCTCAGTATCCAATCGGAAGAGCAGATCGGAGTTCGTGTGTTAAGGGCGGGGGCTTCCGGCTTTTTAAGTAAAGAAAGCGCTCCCAAAGAACTGCTCAATGCAATACGAAAAATACATACAGGCGGGAAATTTGTCAGCGCTTCTCTCGCCGAGCGACTCGCGATGGAAGTTGAAGCGAAGACAGATGAAGAACCCCACAAACTCCTTTCTAACCGTGAGTATCAGGTTCTTTGTTTGATCGCTTCCGGTAAAACTATCAATGAAATAGCAGATCAACTTTCCATCAGCGATAAAACTGTTCGAACCTATCGCGAACGTCTGCTGGAGAAGATGAAACTGAAAAATGATGTCGAGCTTACTCACTATGCCATTCAACATAAACTTATAGAGCCCTTGAGTTAGTTTCATCATCACAAATCGCTTTCTTCGACAGCCGTCGAAGCAAGTAACAATAAAACCTATTTATTACCCGATCTGGGGGATCCCATAGAATAGTAGGGAGTGACGGCACATGAAGATTCCCTCCATTTTTATAATATCATCCTTTCTCATCCAAACTAACGTATTCAACAGTTCCGTCTTAAGATATTTTAATCATTTTGTAGTCTAACAATTACATCTAATTCGTAAACTGACCACGCGATAATCCGCCGTATACCAATTGATTCCAGGTGCTGATTCTCAATATATTGGTAGCAACAAATATTCCCCAATATTTTTCGAGTAAGGATAGAAAATGGAAAATAAAAAAGTTTGTATCGTGGACGATTCACAAGTGATCAGGGATCGGCTCACCGCAAGACTTGAAACTCTTGAAGGTATTGGGAGCATAAAGCAAGCTGCCGATGTTTCTTCGGCTTATACTGTACTCCGAACAGAAATACCGGATATCGTTATTCTTGATATCCAGTTACCCGATGGGAGCGGTATCGATGTTCTGTCAAAAATAAAAAAAGAAAATTCGCACATCATCGTCATCATGTTGACGAACTACCCATATTCGATAATTCGGCGACGATGCTTTGAGCTTGGCGCGGATTATTTTTTTGATAAATCAACTGAATTCGATCAAGTGCTAAAAGTTTTTGAAACTTTGAAACAAGAAACAATTAACTAAGCAGACAACAGATCGAGCGTAATCAAAATATGTTTTTGTGTGAGTCCAGCGCTTCCCCTTCGATTTCAAGCCGCCTCCACTTGAATCGGCTGCTGGGCTCACCTTTTTTTAATGCTATGGTAAGTTTTTATGAGCTATAGTAATGAATGGATAATAGAAAATATTATTAGGGGGAATAAAATTATGAAAAAACAATCGATTATAATATTACTAGTGTAGAGAAATGACCAGCAGTTGCCCGGCTGGTTCAAGAGTTTTAAAGAGAAGAAAAACATCCAAAATTTGAGTTCGTGCATATCGAGGGGTTAAACGACGCATGCAGGTATTCCGGTAAGTGAGATGTCGATGTAGTTTAACTTGATATCAAGTTACCAGATTCATAGGGCACGGATACCGTTAAACGTACAACTAAAGCAGCCCCATACCTTCTCCAATCATCTCACTAACAGGTTTGAATAATGACGGACTATCAATACAAGCCTTTAAAGCAGGGGCACAGGATTATTTAACCACCGCTTTTGCCGGCAAAACATATTATACTTCCGACTCCACCTTTTCTTTCTTGAAATCTTTTCTCCACTTTCCATTTTTTCGTAGAAAGGGTTTCTCAACTGGTGGATGATGGTTTAGCGGTTCTTCTTCAAGATCTGGATAAGTGAAGATTTCGTATTTGTAATTGCGAAGGATAATATTTTTTCCTGCTCTGCCGATAACATATTGTGGTAGTATCGGTATCTTCCCACCGCCGCCGGGCGCGTCAATCACATAATACGGAATTGCAAGTCCGGATGTCGTTCCTCTAAGCTTATCCATAATCTCCAATCCTTTACTCACCGGTGTGCGGAAATGATCTGTGCCTTTTGTGATATCTGCCTGATACATGTAATATGGACGTACACGCATCGTTAAAAGTTTCCGCATTAACTCAAGCATTACGTCTGAATTATCGTTCACACCTTTCATGAGCACTACTTGGTTCCCGATAGGGATACCGGCATCCGCAAGCATCTCACATGCACGTTTCGCTTCGGGCGTGCATTCCCATGGATGATTGAAATGAGTATTCACAAATACGGGATGATACTTTTTTAGCATCTTGCATAACTTCGGTGTAATCCGTTGGGGTAATACACATGGCATTTTCGTACCAAGCCGAATAATCTCGACGTGTGGAATATTCCTTAAGCCCTTGAGAACACGCTCCAGCAAATAATCCGTCAACATCAACGGGTCGCCACCTGAAAGAATAACGTCTCGTATCTCAGGATGTTTTGCGATGTAATCAATTCCACCCTGAATGTATTTCATATTGATTTTTTTCGAATCACCAACCTTCCGCTTTCGTGTACAAAAGCGGCAGTACATCGAACACTGACTGGTTGTAAGAAAAAGTACTCTATCGGGATAACGATGAACTATACTCGGCACCGGGCTGTGTGAATCCTCAGCCAGCGGGTCTTCAAGTAAACCATCGTTCTCTAATTCTCGCGCATCCGGTATACATTGAAGCCAGATCGGATCTCCTTTGAATCTGATCAAGCTCAAATAATAAGGATTGATGCGAATGTGAAATAACGAGTTGAGTTTGTCTGCCAACTCTTTGTCAAATCCAAAGCGCTCAACTAAATCGTTCGCACTGTCAACGCTCTGACGCAACATCTCTTGCCAAATTTCCATAAACTAATGTAATTCTCCAGATTGTGAGACATATTTTCCATAGGTGACGAGATCGTCATCTTTTTTATAATAATCTTTGATTCGAGCAAGCTCCTTATACCCTGCTCTCGAATAAAACTTTCTCGTACTTTCATATTTCGGCTGTGAAGAAGTTTCAGCAACCACCAAATGACCACCCCGCGCACCGACTAGTGACTCTGCATGATCGAGCAGCTGCTTCCCTATTCCATTATTATGGATGGATGGTTTCACAGCAATCCAATAAAGATCGTATGTGCCAATTGTTAGTGGAGTCGGTCCAACGCAATAATAACCAAGGACATTGCCGTCTTGAGAAACACCCGAATAAATCATATAATCATTTTGGAAAGGATTGTTGAGTGCAGTATCGATCAATTCTAACGCTACCTGAATTTCCTCTTTTGTGAATACAGAGGTTTCCTCGAGGATTATTCGAATCGGATATTTATCTGTTGGTTGGAGTTGTCGAATCGTAATCAAGCAATTCTCTCAAGTGCGCATTCAACAATTTCAGCGATAAGCTCTTCAAACGTGAATCCGTGTGCCTTCGCTGACCGTGAAAATCCAGCATCGTCTGATATATCGGGATTTGGATTAACTTCAAGGATATACGGCTGATGATCTTTACTCAGCCGAAAATCAACTCGTGCGTAATCCCGGCATCCGATAACTTTATACGCTTTCAACGCCATATCTTTTATTGCGGTCTCCAGCTCCTGAGGAAGTTTCGCGGGACAAACACCTTTTGTATGTTCATATTCATCCGTGCCTTTCATCCATTTTGCATTGTATGTGATAATACGATGATACTGATTCGGCAAGGTGGACATATCTATTTCCGAGATTGGCAATACAATTGGTTTCCGATTCCCGACAATAGCAACATTCAACTCCCGACCGTCTATATATTCTTCAACTAAGGCGGGCTGATCGAACCTCTCAAAAATATAACGGATTCGTTTTTTTAATTCGTTCAGATTTGAGACGATTGAACTGGTATCAATTCCGATGCTTGCATCCTCTCGCGATGGCTTCACGATGAGAGGATAGTTCATGTTTTCATTCACAGTAATGCGTATGGGGCTTTTAAAAAGTTGAAAGCGTGGAGTGGGTAAACCGCTGTACGATAAGATTTCTTTCGCTCGTACCTTATTGAGTGCAGTCCCTAACGTGAGCGCGTCAGAGCCGGTATAAGGTATTTTCAACAATTCATAAATACCCACAACATGCATTTCGTGGATAGCTTCATTATTGATACTCTCACAGAGATTAAATATGACGTCAGGCTTCTCATCCGTTAGAAAACTTATTAATCTGAGAATATCACTATCCACGTTAAATATTGTACATTTGTATCCTAACGATTGCAACGCACGTGCAATATCCTCCTTCTCTTCCAACACTCCAACTTCAGAAAGGTCAACAGATACATCAGTTGAGTTTGGGAGATTTTTACCGCCTTCCTGTAACTCACCGGCTTCGGAGATATATTTCCCAATTTCATTTACTCTAACTGTGGGTTCGTTATATACAACTGCAACATGTATCTTTTTTCTCATGCAGGTACCTCATGCTTGTAGGAAGATAAGTTTGAGACCGCTACTAACCCGCAGCGCATCGCACCAAGAGTAAGAACAGTTTGAATTAATTTATTATAGCTTATTCCCGCAGCGCGTGCGGCTTTGGGAAAACATGAATTGTCTTCGGGCTTTGGTAGAATGCCGGGTAATGGATTTAACTCGAGTATGTGTGACCTGCCTTCCGAATCCAATCGTACATCGATGCGGCACCAATCTCTGCATCGAAGTATTGTATATGCCTTCCGACAAATTGTTTCGATTTCTTGTCGGAGCTGCGGTGATATATTAGCCGGACAGGAAAAAATATCGATCGGCGCACTTGCTTGATCCCAGATCCACTTCGCTTCATAAGAGTAGATTGGGTTTACACCTTGCGGAAGCGTATCAAACTTTATTTCGACTATCGGCAGAACCGTTAAATCGTTGCCATTACCCAATATTGCAACTGTAAATTCTCTGCCTTTAAGGTATTCTTCTACCAAGGCGGGTTCATTATACCTCTCAAGGATTATTAGAATTTCTCGCTCCATCTCTATCCTATTGCTGACTATTGAAGAATTAAAAATACCTTTACTCGATCCTTCATGCAGCGGTTTTACGATACAAGGAAAATCCAACGACACATTTGGAACATCCAATTTTGAAGAAACAACCTGAAAAGCCGGCGTAGGAATCCGATAGTAAGCGAGAATTTCTTTCGCCCGTGACTTATCAAGACAAATTGCTAAAGAAAGAGGATCGGAGCCAGTGTAAGGTATCCGAAGCATTTCAAGTATCGCAGGGATCTGTGCTTCTCGGGAAACACCGTCTATTCCTTCTGCAATATTAAAAACAATATCCGGACGCTCGACCGATAGTTTGTTATATGCTTGTTCATCAGCTTCGATGAGATAAACTTCATGATCCTCAGACAAAGCGTTTTGCACCGCATCGATTGTCTCGAGTGTATCCCATTCAGCATATGTATCGGATATTTGTGTGTGGAAGGGCTTTATATTTTGCAGGAGAAATTTTGATTGAGAAACTTCCCCCTTCAAACTCGGAGGTTCGCTTGATTCGTCCGTCAGTGATTGTTGAGTTGACTCTTCCTTTTTCTGATTGTATACGAGCGCTACGCGCATCGGACTGATTTGTTTAGGAAGATGTATCAAAGAACTCGTGCAGTCCTCTCGAATAGTGAAACATGATTTTATTTAACGTCAAAGTGTTATACATAAAAATATAATGACACATGTAATATAATCATTTTAAATTATTAGTCAAGCAGAAAATGCATTTTTTAGGTGCAGAAGCAAAATATTTTTTAAGCGATCGACTAACGACGAGCCGACATCCAACTAAAAATATTTTCATGATCGGTCATCCACCCCTGAGAAAGATGAGAGCATCTTTCATCTGCTGTTCAAAATATTTTTTCAACAGCAGATGTTCCCGCTGGCGGAGATGAGGATCTTCTTCGATCAGATGGAATGCTTCACGTCTGGCGAGGGATAGAATATCTCCATCGGTCAGAAGGTTGGCAAGTTGCAGCTCAGGTAATCCACTCTGTCGGGTACCAAAGAAATCACCTGGGCCTCTCAATTCCAGGTCAATTTCGGCAATTTTGAAGCCATCAGTGGTGTCCACCATCGTCTTAAGCCGACGAACTGCTTTTTGTTTTTCCTCATCACCACCATCTATCATCGGTAATGCCGCCGTAAGTTTTGCAAGCTTACCCATCCAATCGGGAGCTATCAAGATAGAATACGATTGCTCGGCACCACGCCCAACCCTACCCCGGAGCTGGTGAAGCTGAGATAGACCAAAACGTTCAGCGTGTTCAATAGCCATGACTGAAGCGTTAGGTACATCGATACCGACTTCAATGACCGTTGTTGACACCAAAATGTCTAACTCGCCCTTTTTAAACAAACCCATTGTTTGATCTTTCTCGTTTGATGCCATCCGACCATGGAGAAGACCAACACGCAAATCGGGAAATATTTCTTTTCTTAACCGCTCATAACTTTCCGTAGCCGCTTTCAGGTCGAGCTTTTCCGATTCTTCTACCAGCGGATAGACAATATAAACTTGCCTACCTTCCTTCACTTGTTGACGAATAAACTGATAGACCGATTCCATCTGAGATTGGATTTTTAAGGAGGTTATTATCGATTTCCGATTTGCGGGCAATTCATTGATGATGGATACATCCAGATCACCATAAATTGTAAGCGATAGTGTACGCGGAATAGGTGTTGCCGTCATAACCAGAATATCGGGCTGTGGAGTTTGCGGTTGACCATTTATACCCTTCTCCCGTAATGCTATCCTTTGCGTTACACCAAATCGATGCTGCTCATCAATGACTACAAAACCAAGATTGGCAAATTTAACATGTTCCTGAATAAGCGCATGTGTACCAACAACGATGTTGGCTGAACCACTTCTGATGTCTTCCAACACATCTTCCCGCAGTTTCGTCTTCTGTCCACCAATCAGTAAGCGAATATTGATAGGTAAACCCTTAACAAAACTTTGAACTGTATTATAATGCTGTTCGGCGAGTATCTCTGTTGGTGCCATGAATGCCGCTTGGTAACCGTTATCAATAGCAATGAGTATGGCAATAAGAGCAACGATTGTTTTACCACTCCCAACATCGCCTTGCAGCAGCCGGTTCATCGGTTTAGACGATTTCATGTCTTCGGCAATTTCTTTAATTACTTTCAACTGAGCTTTTGTTAACTTGAAGGGAAGAGAATCAACAAGCTGTCGGGCTAATGTACTCCGCACATTGAATGCGATACCAGCAGTTTCAACTTTAATGCTCTTCCGCCTAAGAGCAAGTAATAGCTGCATTGCAAACAACTCATCAAACTTCAATCGGCGCTGTGCTTCGCTTAAAATATTCAGAGACTCTGGGAAATGGATTGAACTTAGCGCCTGCGAGAGTGGTAATAATTTATTTCGAGTAATAATGTCGGACGGAAGCACTTCCTCAACTTTATCAAGAAATTCATCAAGCACTGTTTTAATTATCCGACGAAATCCTTTGACGTTAAGCTTTACATCTTTCAACTGTTCAGAAGAACCATATTTGGGAACGATTCCCTTCGTGTGAAGAAAGCCCTGCAAATCATCTTCATCCTCGTCGCTACTTGAAAGGCGGTCAATTGAGGGGTGAACAATTTGTGGGCGCCTGTTGAAACTCGTAACTTTTCCTGATGCCGCTATTATTTCTCCGACATCAAACGCTTTCTTAAAATAATTAATGCTCCGAAAAAAGATAAGCTGAATCGTACCAGTTTCATCTCCCAACACCACAACGAAGCGCTGTCGTGGTGGGCGACCTATAAGATCAAATGCCCTGACAGTGCCAATAATAGTTACCCACTTACCTGAATCGATGATTGATTTGAGATTAGCGATCGTCTCAGTTTTACTGAGATCGATATATCCGAATGGAAAATAATATAAGAGATCACGTACTGTGCGAATTCCGCGTAGTGCAAGCGCTTCAGCACGTTTCGGTCCGATACCTTTGATGTATTGAACAGATATGATGAGATCTTTTTTTGTCCGATGTTGCAAATTCATCTTTGGAAAGATACGAAGGAGAGTGGATAATAGCAATTGAACAGAGAAGCCGACCCAGTTCTCTGAATATAACCTTGCGAAGATTTCCGATAGAGGCGGACAAGTTGAACCTTCGCAAGGTTAAAGAAAAATCAACGCAGCAGGATCATCTTCTTGATATCGATAAATTTTCCTGCCGATAATTTATAGAAGTAGATGCCGCTGGTGAAATTACTTGCATCCCATTGCACATTGTACTCACCCTGTTGTTTAACTTCATTAACCAATGTTGCCACCACTTGTCCAAGTACGTCGTACACTTTTAAGGAAACAAATCCTCCGCCAGAGGCGGATCCGCCTTCGGCGGAGAAATCTGAAATCCGAAATCTGAAATTAGTTGTCGGATTGAACGGATTCGGATAGTTCTGCTCGAGCGCAAATTTATTCGGTATTTCTTTCAACTTAATTTGTTGATCGCCCGGTGGCGGTGGTGGTAATTCTCCATTTGGGATTATCTTAATCAGCTTGTTCGTCATAATCGATGATGTTGTATCTAATATCAGTTTGCCTGATTTATTTGTCTTTACCCAATATGCATGACCGGGTTGGATAGTATCGCTTGAAATGTATTGATTATCTTTATAAGTAGAAAAATCATTAACGATCATATCCGGTGGATCACTACCTATGGATGACACTCGCACGGGATAGGAGATTGAACCTATCATGTTCCATCCTAAATTTACATCTATTGAATCTGATGTAATCTTTTCACCGATAAATCTAATGACATCGGATGAATTAAATTTTGACCAGTAACCTTTACCATTTTGAAGTGTGTCTTTGCTTATATAGCTATCCTCATATGTAAACGCAGATGAGATTGAGGAAGGTAACAAGGTATTTTTACTAAAGTCATGCACACGATTTGGCACTGAGAGCATGTTCCAATTTTCATTAACGTTTATCTTCCGCCCACATGCTGACGATGGTTGAGTAAGGCGGTAAACCCCGGTACCCTCTGTAGCAATGTATAATTCAAGCGAATCTGTGATATTGATTTCGAGGTCGGAGATAAAGTCTGCACCTTCTGGTTGTGGGATTGCATCCCAGTTCAGTCCACCGTCGGTTGTTTCATATAGCCAGGGATTATAACCACCACCTGCAAATACATGGCTACCATAAAAAGGATCAATGGCTAAAGCACCTGAGCCACAACTTTGCGTTTGCCATGTTAATCCCCCATCGGTTGTCTTTTGAACACCCATCCCTCCCACATATAAAATATTTGGATCGTTTGGATGAAAAGCTATGTATTTAACGTGTCCAAGAAAACAAGGATTTTCGAGATCTAACCAAGTCCACGTAGCGCCTCGATCTGTTGATATAAAAACTTCTGCGCAACCTTCACCACTCCCAACCCAGACATCACCGGATGGCGAAAAACGAACAACCTTCGGTGAATATAAACTGATTCTTTCCCAAACTATGTTAGATCGCCTAAATAAAGATGGAACATAACAATCCCCCGCGGCAAACATTAGTTTAGTGTCCCCTGGATATGAGAACCTATCAATTGAGTAAATTATTTGATATTGGTAATAATAACCTATATCCCCACTGACGTCAGGAACCCAACCAGAAGTGGATAAACTGTAGATGACTGCTGAATCTGGCTCGCTCAATACACCAACAGTCAAATAAAACCTATTTGAATCTATGGGGTATGGACAAACACTATATATACGTTTTCCTTTAAATCCAAGGCATACCCATTCGGTATCTTTTATGTAACGACGATACACACCACTATCAATAGTTCCGGCATATAATGTATCACTATAGATTCTGAGGTCTGTTACTTTCATCCCCTCTAAACCGAAAGAAGAAATCTGAGTGGAAGAATCAACATTTAAAAAAATAATTAAT
>Ga0315286_10000736_pt1 | contig 28389 bp, 19 predicted proteins | sample YL17G10_0_MG_FD_205038 | JGI IMG/M metagenome (GOLD analysis project Ga0315286, IMG submission 205038) | Sediment microbial communities from Yellowstone Lake, YNP, Wyoming, USA - YL17G10_0 | ecosystem: Environmental > Aquatic > Freshwater > Lake > Sediment | place: USA: Wyoming | collected... | reverse complement strand
CATTTGTGTTGCCTGCTCCATGTACGTGGTGAGTCCGGTGGGGTCGCGGTAATTGACCGGATCGTCGAACGCGTACGAATACAGGTTGCCCGCACGCCCTGCGAACCCAATGGGGTCTTTGGCGGTCCACCTGCCGGTCTGCGGGTCGTAATCGCGCGCCCCGAAGCGCGTCAGCCCCGTGTCGGAGTCGTACAAGCCGCCCGCAAACCCGAACGGCACGCGCTGGAAGCCCGGTGCCACCTGGTCGAGCAGCACGTTGCCGAACTCGTCGTAATCGGTCCGCTGCACCGCGGTCCCGTTGCTGGCATTGACCACCAAGCGCGGGCTGCCGAGATGATCAGAAATAACCCGATACGTCACGCCGCCTTGGACCACGTAGTCCGGCACGTTCCCCTTGCTGCCGTAGACGACGCGGGAGACGACATTGCCTGCCCCATCAAGTTCCGCCACGACTCTGAGCTGCCCATCGTAGAGCCAGCCTTGCAGCAGCGCCCCATTGACTGCCTTCCCAACGCGCCGGTTCTGCCCGTCGGTCACGTAGTCGATGACATCGCCCGTCGGCAGCGTGACGTGAGTCAAGTTCCCGAGCACGTCGTACGTGTAAGTCGTGCTCGTGTTCGTGTCCGTCTTTGCGAGCAGCTCACCGTTGGCCGTGTACGAGTATGAAGTGCTCAGTGGTCCGTGGTCAGTGGACAGTAGCCGGTCCTGATCGTCATGGAGGGCGTCGAGAAGCGTTCCCATGTGGTTGAACGTGGTGATCCCGTCGTTGTTCGCGTCGCTTACACGGTTGCCGTTGGCGTCGTACTCGTAATGCGCGCTCGGGGTGCCGTTGGTGGTGACGTCCCTCAAGCGGCCCGCCGGGTCGTAGCCGTACCCGTACGTCGACGCGATCCCGCCGATGGTCTCCGTCTTCGCGGTGATCTGCCCGAGTGCATCACGGGTGTAGGTCTCGCTGAATAGCGACCCGCCGCCGACGCTCGCCGTGTAACCCGTCACCTCGCCGAGGTTGTTGTACGCAAGCGTGTCGCTCACGCTTCCGAGTGTGCTACCCGTGATCAGCCCCGTCTGCGCATCGCGGCTCAAGGTCATGGCCCCTGCGCCGGTGAGCAGGTCGTCCGCATCATACGTGAGCGCCACAGTGCTGCCGCCGTTCACGCTCTGGGAAGTGATCCGGAAGTTGTTGTCATAGGTCCGGGACACACTCCCTGTTACTGCCCCTATCCAGCTCTCACTCGTCGGCAGACTGCCGTCGTAGGTGTACGCCAGCGTCTCGCTCGGCGCGTCGACCTCGCTGAGGTTCCCGGTCACCACATCGTAGCGGTAATAGATCTGCCCGGTCGGCAACGCTTGTGCCAGCAACTGCCCGGTCTCCGGATCGTAGGTCATGTTGATCGCCTGCGCGTCGGGCCGCGTGATGCGCGCCAGCTGGCCGTCGAGGTAGTACGAGTACACCGTGCGCGGATCCGTCAGCGGCGGCTCGGGCTGCGGCGGGATGTAGAGCTGCAGCAGGTTGGTCGCGCTGTAGCTGAAACCGTGCGCCGGCCGCCCCGGGGGCACGATGGACGTCACGTTACCGTTCGCATCGTAGTCGAACGCGATCTCCCGCAAATCGGGCAGCGTCTGCAAGATGACCCGACCCGCCGCATCGTACGCAAAGCTCACCGTCCGCTGCGCCGGATCCGTCACGCTCGCCAGGTTGCCGTCACTATCGTACGCGATGCTGCTGACCCGGCTGCCCTGCGCAATGCCGTCGAGCCGGCCGTTAGCGTCGTAGCTGAATTCGGTTGCCGTCAGGTTGCCCAGCTGCTGTTGGATCGGCCGTCCCTGCGCGTCGAGCACCGTGTAGGTGTGCCGCCCCGCGGGACTGGTGTCCGTGGTCGTGCGCGTCGCCGCGTCGTACGTGCGCTGGATCGTACGGCCGTTCACCACCACCGTGTCCGTCTGATTCGTCAAACTCGATGGATCGTTGGGGTTGCTCAGTGTCACCGTGCGCGCGCCGGTCAGGTTCGCGCTCAGGCCGTCGGGCGTGGTCACCGTGGCATTCGTGGTCACCGGCACCTGCAAGCCGAAGCGTGGATCGCCGGCTTCGGTCGCCGTCTGGGTGGTGCCGTCCGGCGCCGTCGTCTGTGTCGTGCCGTCGATCTTGTTCAACGTCGTCTGTTGTGAGCCGTCGGGCAACAGGACCGTGCGTTGCTGGTCGCCGGTGCCCAGGGTCGCCACCTGATACGTCGTCGCGATCCCCTCGCCCGTCGTGCGCGTCACCTGGTAGCCGCTGCCGTTAGGCACCGCCAGGTCTGCGCGCACCAGCGCATCGCTGCCGCCCGCCGCATCGCTGCGCAGCGTCAGGCGCCCGCCACTGTCGTACTCGAAGCTGGTCGTGCTGTCGCGGGCGTCGGTCACGTCGGTCAGCAACCCCATGTCCGTGTACGTGAAGCGCGTCGTCTCGCCGTTCGGATTGGTGAGGCTTGCCAGATACCCGTGGGCATCCACCGTCGCCGCCGTCTGCTGTCCGTACGGGCCCGTGACCGTGAAGTCCCCGCTCGACTCCCGCGCGATCGTGGTCACCTTACCGTCGCGATCGGTCACCGTGCTCAGCCGTCCTGCCGCATCATACCCGAATGCATAGAGCTGTACGTTGGTCAGCGCGTCGATCGTGCGCAGGTGCTTGCCGCGGCTGTCGAAGACGTACAGCTCGCGGCCGTCCTTCGCCGCGATCACGATGTCGCCCAGCGCCGCAAAGCCCGGCAACGGGCTCGTCACGCGCCGGATGCGGTTGTTATAGGTGTCGGCAATGTACAGGCTGCCGTCTGCGGCCAGCGCCAGGCGCGTCGGCGAGTAGCTGCCGAAGCGCGCCGCCGGTGCCGGGCCGTTGTCCCCCGCCAACGCCCCCGGTGTGTTGAGTGCCACTTGCTGTCCCGCCAGCGCCGTGATCACGCCGTCGCTGCCAATGCGGCGCACGCGCTGGTACTGGTCATCCGCCAAATACAGGCTGCCGTTCGACCCCAGTGCCAGGCCGAGAACCTGGAACAGCGTCGCTTGCGAGGCGAGGTCCCCGTCCCCGTCGTCGCCATTTTGGCTGCAGTCTCCCACCACCGTGGAGATCAGCCCGTCCGGGCCTACCCGGCGCACCATGTTTCCGGTGGCGATGTAGAGTGTCCCATCCGCCCCCAGCTCGATATCCTCCGGCCACAGGGTGGCGCCGCAGTTAATGTACGGCCAGCTGCACTGCGGGGTGGCCACCGCCGGAATACCATCCGTGCAGAGGGCGGTCGTATAGCCCGGCCCACCGCCGGCCACCGTGCGGATTTTCCCGTCGACGCCCACCGCCCGCACGCGGTAGTTGCCCGTAGTGTATAGCGTCCCATCAGCGGCCACGCGCACGGCAGACGGCGCATTCAGACAGGCCGCCCGCGCGTCGCCGCCGTCCCCCAAGTTGGGGATGGGCTGCCCGTTGGCGTCGTAACAAACGCCCTCCCAGGTTCCAAGACCACTTCCCGCTATCGTCGTGATCGTCCCGCTCGGGTCCACCCGACGCACGCGTCCAGGACTGGCACCAAAGCCGCTACCGGCCTCGGCGATGTACAGACTGCCATCGGGGCCGACGGTCACGCCTTGCGGGTTCCAGAGCTGCACCTGCGCCGCCGTCGCCAGGCAGCCGTCGCCGCACGCTGAGACACCACAGGTCGTCGGCGGCGGCGACGTGAGCTGCGTGCATGCGGTGCCACTGCCCGCCACCGTGGTGATGGTGCCGTTGGGGGCGACCTTCCGGATCCGATTGTTTCCGCTGTCGGCGATGTACACGCTGCCATCTGGCCCGACTGCGACGCCATACGGACCATGGAGGCTCGCCTGCGTTGCCCGCCCCCCGTCGCCGGTGAAGCCCGCGTTTCCCGTCCCCGCCACCGTGGCGATGACGGCATCGACTTGCCCGCTGCTCCGCTGCGTCCCGTCGCCGCCGTTGAGCGTCCCGCTCACCGGATCGTAGGCCCGGTGCACGTCCAGGCTCCACCCGCCGAGTCCTCCGCTCTTCGTGTCCCAGCCGCCGATCCACCCGCTGAACTTCCGCCCGGTGGCGATCTCCGCTCGCGTGTTGGTGAAGCCTGAGATGGGCACGCCCGATGTCTGCGCGAACGCCTGCGCGCTCTGCGTGGGTTGATCGTAGACGCGCGGATAGACGAACTCCACTCTCACCTCGACGAGGTGGCGCCCTTGCAACAAGCGACCGTACGCATCCAGACCGTCCCAGCTGAACGTCGTTTCTTGGTTGGGGAGCGCCGCAAAGCTCTGCTTGAATTCGCGCCCCGCCACGCGGATGGTCAGGTCGATGCGCTTGAGCGAGGCGGGCACGCTGGCGCCGCTGAGCGGAATGGTCAGTATGTTCGAGGCGGTGCGGCCGAGTTGCCGGTCGCTCTCGTAGTTGAGGGAAAACGGAGTCCCGGTCACGCCGACTTGCTCGGTGATGGCCTGGTTCTGCACCGCGATGCCGCCGCTGGTGTCCGGCGCATCGAGCCGCTGCTGATCCGCCGTGCTCTGCCCGTCGGCCGGCAGGCCACCGTTGGGCGGGAGTGCATCGAGCGGCGGACCACCCGGCCAGTTGCAGTCCCAGCGCGAAAAATAGGTGAGCGCCACCCGCCACAGACTCCGCCCGGGTTGGTAGCGCCACGCCAGCTGTTGGCGCTCACCGAGAGTGATGCCGAGCGCGGCCAGCGTCGCGTCGCTGTCGGGTTGGCCGTCCCCGTTGGTGTCGAGGTTGGCCACGCCGCCGCTGACACCCAGGATCTGGATCACGCGGCCGTTGGGCGCCGGCACCCATGCCTGCTGCGTGCGATCGTATTCGCCCACCGGGACGATGCCGCCCACCGGAAACCCCACGAAGTTGTCGATGTACAGCGGAATGGGCGTCGGGAAATGCACCCGTGCGCCTTCGGGCAGGGACTCGTCGACGCTCAGCTCCACGGCGTAGGTGTAGGCGCTGGTCAGCGGTAACTCTGCCGGCATGGCCTGCGGCCCAGTGGCGCCCACGGTGTACTCGGTGAGATGCACGTTCAGCGTCGAGCTCGGCAGCGGCTCCGTCGTCCCGTCGGCGAGCTGCATGTCCGCCGGGGTGTCGGCAGGGATCAGCAACACCGCCTGCCGCGTGCCGTCGGCGTCCGTGACCACACTGCCGGCCGCGACCTGCGGCTCGGCACTCTGCACGACGATCTCGGTCACTTCCGGATCGACCGGAACGAGCACGACGTCAGGGAGGTAGGCGAACCCCTGCCACGGTGCGGTGATCTGGCGCTGTGCCGGGAGATAGCCTTGTTTGCGATAGTCCACGGTGAGCAGCCCGCCGCCGTTGACAACCAAGTCGAACATGCCGTCGTCGCGCGACAGCGTGCTGCCGAATTGCGGCGCGCCGGCAATGGCAATGGTCACGCCGCGCAACGGGCTGCCGTCACGTTGCAGCACGCGCCCGCGCAGCACCGCCGAGCGCTGCGGCTCGATGACGCCGGGCGCCACGCCCGTCTGAATGGCGTCGGGGCCGGTGTACAAGAACGCGGTCGCGTCGAACACCGTGGTCGCCACGGAGCGATCCAGCGGCGGGGCAATTAGCGCGGGATCGGGGGGGACCGTGGGGCTCGGCGTTGCCGTCGGCGTCATCGTCGCAGTTTCCGTGGGGGTACTGGTCGCCGCGCCAACGGCTGTCGGCGTCGCTGTGAAAGTCCGTGTGGCCGTTACCGTAGGTGTGTTCGTGGCGGTGGCTGTTGACGTCGCCGTACCTGTCGCGCTGGGCGTGGCCGTGGGCGTGGCTTGCATCACGACAAGCGTGAGCCCCGTGGTGTCGTAGTTTGCCGTGAATACCTTGCCTGCACCAATGTCGAGACCGGTCACGCTGGAGAAGGTCCCGGTGCGCACGCCGGCCGTAACGATCCGAAAGCTGTCGCCGACATTGGGTACGTAGCCGCTTGCCAAGGTGATGTGCAATGCGCCGGTCAGCGTCGCCGTGCTGCTCACCGCCAGCCGAGTAAACTGCGTGCCGACAGTGAGCCCGCCGATCTTGATTTGTAAGGCCGCGCTGCCCGCTGGTGCGTAGTTCCCGCTGACACTGACAATCCCGCTCTGCACGTCCAGCAGGCCGGTGTTATTGAAAGCGATGCCGCCGCCGATCGTCGTCGTCCCCGTGGTCCCGACCTTGGTGAAGGTCCCCGAGTTGCTGACGGTCATCCCCGTGCCGCCGTTCGAGGAGAAGTTCTGGTCGTTTTGCGCCAGAAAGGTTCCCGTATTGCTGAGCACCGCCGCGTTGCTCAGGTAGACGTTGCCCGTCCCGCTCCACGTCGCGCTGCCGGCATTCGTAAGGGTGCGCACGTCGAGGATCTTCGCGCTCCCGCCGCTGAGAGCGAGGGTGCCGATCACGCTGGTTGCTCCCGTGCCGCTCATCGTGCCGCCCGTCCAGCTCAGCGTCCCGCTCACCGTGAGCGTGCCGCTGCCGGTGAGCGTGCCGCCGGCCACCTCGAAGTTCTGCGCGCCCACTCCGCCGCTCACCGTGAGCGTGCCACCGCTGAGGTGCGCGAACCCCGGTCCGGTGATCGTCGCAGCGTTGTTGAGCGTGTAGCTGCCACTGAAGGTCACCGCGGCGTTTGCGGCAACGTTGAAGCGACCGGTGGCCGCCCCGCCGTCCGCTACCGCTACCGTGCCGCTCTGCGCGTCCACCAGGCCGGTGTTGGTGAACGCGATACCGCCGCCCACCGTGGTCGTCCCGGCGGTCCCGGCCTTGGTGAAGGTCCCCGAGTTGCTGACGGTCATCCCGCTGCCGCCGTTCGGGTAGAAGTTCTGGTCGTTTTGCGCCAGAAAGATTCCCGTATTGCTAAGCACGGCCGCGTTGCTCAGGTAGACATTGCCCGTCCCGCTCCACGTCGCACTGCCGCCATTCGTAAGGGTGCGCACGTCGAGGATCTTCGAGCTCCCGCCGCTGATGGCCAACGTCCCGGTCACGGTGGTTGCTCCCGTGCCACTCATCGTACCGCCGGTCCAGCTGAGCGTACCAGAGACGGTCAGCGTCCCCGCGCCGGTCAGCGTGCCGCCGGCGACCTCGAAATTCTCCGCACTGACCGCGCCACTGACGGTCAGCGTGCCACCGGTCACGCGCGCAAACCCGGGCCCGGTGATCGTTGCGGCCGTGTTGAGCGTGTACGTGCCACTGAACGTGGTCGCCGCGCCCGCCGCCGTGTTGAAGCGGCCGGTGCCCACCCCGCCGTCTGTCACTGCTACCGTGCCGCTCTGCACATCGAGCAGCCCGGTGTTGTTGAGTGCGATGCCGCCGCCGATCGTCGTCGTCCCGGTAGTGCCGCCCTTGGTGAAGGTCCCGGAATTGGTGACAGCCATCCCGCTCCCACCGTTCGGGTAGAAGTTCTGGTCGTTTTGTACCACGAAGGTTCCCGTGTTGTTGAGCACCGCCGCATTGCTCAGGTAGATGTTGCCCGTCCCGCTCCACGTGGCACTGCCGGCATTCGTGAGCGTGCGCACGTCCAGATACTTCTGGCTGCCGCCGCCGATCGCCAACGTTCCGGTCACCGTGGTTGCTCCCATGCCACTCATCGTGCCGCCGGTCCAGCTCAGCGTACCAGAGACGGTCAGCGTCCCCGCGCCGGTCAGCGTGCCGCCGGCGACCTCGAAGTTCTGCGCACTGACCGCGCCACTGAGCGTCAGCGTGCCGCCCGTGGCGCGGGCGAAGCCGGCTCCGGTGATCGTCGCGGCGTTGTTAAGCGTGTAGCTGCCACTGAATGTCACCGCGGCGTTCGCGGCGACGTTGAAGCGGCCCGTGGCCGCCCCGCCGTCCATTACCGCTACCGTGCCGCTCTGCACGTCCAGCAGACCGGTGTTATTGAAAGCGATGCCGCCGCCGATCGTCGTCGTCCCCGTGGTCCCGACCTTGGTGAAGGTCCCCGAGTTGCTGACGGTCATCCCCGTGCCGCCGTTCGAGGAGAAGTTCTGGTCGTTTTGCGCCAGAAAGGTTCCCGTATTGCTGAGCACCGCCGCGTTGCTCAGGTAGACGTTGCCCGTCCCGCTCCACGTCGCGCTGCCGGCATTCGTAAGGGTGCGCACGTCGAGGATCTTCGCGCTCCCGCCGCTGAGAGCGAGGGTGCCGATCACGCTGGTTGCTCCCGTGCCGCTCATCGTGCCGCCCGTCCAGCTCAGCGTCCCGCTCACCGTGAGCGTGCCGCTGCCGGTGAGCGTGCCGCCGGCCACCTCGAAGTTCTGCGCGCCCACTCCGCCGCTCACCGTGAGCGTGCCACCGCTGAGGTGCGCGAACCCCGGTCCGGTGATCGTCGCAGCGTTGTTGAGCGTGTAGCTGCCACTGAAGGTCACCGCGGCGTTTGCGGCAACGTTGAAGCGACCGGTGGCCGCCCCGCCGTCCGCTACCGCTACCGTGCCGCTCTGCGCGTCCACCAGGCCGGTGTTGGTGAACGCGATACCGCCGCCCACCGTGGTCGTCCCGGCGGTCCCGGCCTTGGTGAAGGTCCCCGAGTTGCTGACGGTCATCCCGCTGCCGCCGTTCGGGTAGAAGTTCTGGTCGTTTTGCGCCAGAAAGATTCCCGTATTGCTAAGCACGGCCGCGTTGCTCAGGTAGACATTGCCCGTCCCGCTCCACGTCGCACTGCCGCCATTCGTAAGGGTGCGCACGTCGAGGATCTTCGCGCTCCCGCCGCTGATGGCCAACGTCCCGGTCACGCTGGTTGCTCCCGTGCCGCTCATCGTGCCGCCCGTCCAGCTCAGCGTCCCGTTCACCGTGAGCGTGCCGCTGCCGGTGAGCGTACCGCTGCTCAGATCCAGATTCTGCGCGGTCACGTTACCGGCGATGCTGGCGGCCCCGCCCGTAATCCGCGTGGTCCCGGCGCCGGCGATGTTTGTGCCATCGCTGAGCGTGTGGGTACCGGACGGTACCTCGATCGTGGCGCCCGCGACGATGCTGAAGGAGCCGCTGCTCGCACCGCCGTTCTTGAGGGTCAGCGTGCCGTTCTTCACCCGGATGATGCCGCCCGTCGCGGTCGCGCCGCCGTTGTTGAGCACCAGATTGCGCACGGTGAGGGTGCTCAGACCGGTAAATGTGATTGCCTGGCGCAGGCCTTGGCCGTCGAGCACGGTGCCGGTTGGCGCGCTCGAAGTTGTCCAGCCGCTTGTGCCGCTGCTGTAGCTACCGGTAACAAACAGCGCGTTGGTTGTGGTCACAATGCTGGTGCCGGAGCCAGTAAACGTGCCGGTAGCGATGCGGATTTCATCACCGTCGTGTGCGACATTCGCCGCGGCCTGCACGCTCGTGAACCCGGTAGCGTTGGCGCACACCGCCGGGTAGTTCGTTGGATTGCCAAGCCCGTCCACGCAGTAGACGACGCCGGTGGTTGGCACCTCGGCCGGCGTTGCAGGTGGAGTGGCACTCGGTGTTGCAGTCGGGGTCGGCGTCGCCGACGGTGTGGGCGTGTCGGACGCTGTTTCGGTGAGGCTGGGTGTCGCAGTAGCCGTCGGTGTGTTCGTGGGCGTGTCGGTCGATGTGCTCGTGAATGTTGCCGCCACCGTAGCAGTAGCGGTCGGCGTTTCCGTTGAGGTGTGCGTCGGGGTGGCGGTGGCGGTTGGCGTCTGACTCGGCGTGTGCGTCGCGGTTTCTGTCGAGGTAGTCGTGCTGGTCGCAGTCGGGGTCGCCGTCGCCGTGGCAGTTGCGGTCGGCGTGTCAGTCGGGGTGTCGGTTGGTGTTTCCGTGGGCGTGCTGGTGGCCGTGTTCGTCGGCGTGTCGGCCGGCGTATGCGTTGGCGTGCGTGTCGCTGTGGGCGTTTCCGTTGAGGTGTGCGTGGGTGTGGTGGTGGCCGTTGGCGTCTGACTTGGGGTAGGCGTCGCGGTTTCTGTTGAGGTAGTCGTGCTGGTCGCAGTCGGGATCGCCGTGGGCGTATCGGTCGTCGTCGCCGTGGCAGTCGCGGTCGGCGTGTCGGTTGGCGTGTCGGTTGGTGTTTCCGTGGGCGTGCTGGTGGCGGTCTTGGTCGGCGTGTCGAGCGGGGCGGTGCCCGCGGCCAGGCCGATTTTCGCGGAGCCTTCGGAACCGCTGGTCCCTTGGATGCGCACGGCCACAACCCACCCCTGGTTCGCCGCGCCGATGATCTGTGCGCTCGTCAAACCCGGCGCCACAAGCGCGAAGTGCGCCGACGTGATGGCTCCGGCGGCGCTGCCGGCATGCCCGAGGCGCACGCCCCAATCCCAGTTCGTCACCGGTGTCATGACGTTGCCGCCGCCCACCTTCCACACCTGGTTGGCGGCGAACTGCCGCTGCGTCACGATGCCCGTGGTGCCCTGTACCGACAGGCTCGGCACGAGCGGTTCGTCAACCACGTTGCCGAACAGGCCGAGCAGGTCGCCGCTGCCCGCCGCAATCGACACGCTGATATCGACCCCACCGCCCCCGGCGACGTCGTCCAGGACCACTGTCACCGGAACATTGTCACCAGCGATAGGGGTCTGGAAAACATAGGTGACGGCCTCGCTCCGCCGCGCCGTTATGCTCACCAGCGCCAGGAGCACGCCCGCGCATACGCTGCTCCCGGTGTACCCCTCAAACCTTCGCGGTGCCCGCTTGCAGCTCATCGGCGCCTCCGTTCAGAGTTCGACGTCCGTCCCGTTGCACACGGCTTGGACCGGCGGAGCGTACGCATTCAGGGTGGTGTTGTATTCCTGGTAGACCACGGTCTGTCCCGCCACGCAGGCGTTTTGCGCGTCGCCGAGCGCCAACGCACCCTCGAACAGCACCGTGCCGCAGCCGCCGCTCCCATCCGGCGCGCAGACGCGCACGGTTCCGGTCGGTGTCTGCGCGTCGACGCGGATGACTCGGCAGCAGCCCGCATGGACCTCAGCCGCCAGTAGTGCAACGAGGGCGAGCACCAACGCCGCCACAACGCTGCCTCGCGCCCCGGTCCGCGCGGCGGCGCAGGGCTTGTGCACAACCTGTCCGTCTGATGTCACCGCCATGATGCCCCCTTTCTTCCCAGCACCCCGGCCTGAGTGCTGGCCTCATACCCCACGCGGGACGACCTTGTCAAGTGCCACCAACAGGTGTGCCACCAACAGGTGCCACCAACAGTGCCACCAACAGTGCGCGCAGCCTTGACGAATTGGTGCCGACAAGACCTGTCACGGTAAAGCCTGCTCACGCGTCGCCGGTGTCGGAACAGTCGGATGCGAACTGCCGGCGCGGGCGCGCTTGGGCGTCAGGGGACCGGGCGCGCTTCCCCCTGCCCGCCAATCGCTTCGGTGGGCGTCAGGGTTTCCCCGCGTGTGTCTCGACCTGATTGACTGAACACGAATCCCGGGCGCAGCAATAATACGAGCGCCGGCAAGAGTGTCAGCGCGGTCAGGCAGCTGACGATCATGGTGAGCGGAACGAAGGAGCCGAGGATGCGGAAGGCGTAGAAATCGGAGATCAGGTACACGCCAAAGCCCGCGCTGATCGCCAGCGCCACAAAGAACACGGCGCGGCCGGTGGTCTCCATGGTCAGGCGCAACGCCGCGTCGATGTCGCCGCTCTTCCGGAACTCCTCGCGCAGCCGATACAGCGAGTAGATCGCGTAGTCCGCCCCGATGCCGATGCCGATGGCCGCGATCGAAGCACCGCTGATATCAAAGGCGACGTTCAGCCAGGAGAACGCTCCCAAATTGACGATCAGGGCCATCACCAGTGGTGTGGTCACGTACAAACCGCCGAGGGGCGTGCGCAGCAGGAGACTCGCGATGACGAAAATCACCCCAAAGACCACCGCTATGTTGAGCACTTTACCTTTGACCGTATCCTCGTTAAGTGCCAAGAGCGTAGGCCCGACACCGCCGGCGAGCCACACGCGTATGTTTCCGGCCGAGTGCTCCGCCAGATAGCGCTGCAGCCGGCCCATGACGCGCCGGGTGAGGGCGGAATCGTCTCCGTTCAGGAACCCGAGCACGACGGAGCGGCTGAACGAGCGGTCGACGTAACGCTCGAACGCCGGCGACTGCGCGAGAAAGAAGAGCTGGGAGATCAGCTCCGGCTCCATCGGCAGACCGTTCGCCGCCTCCTCGGGCGCGAACACGTCGTACGTGCGCCGCACCATGTCGGCGATCGACGATGTGCGCCCGACCCCGGGATCTTGCGCCATCGCCTGCTGCAGGCCGGTCATCAGCTGCAGCGCTGCGGGCGTTTTCATCGAGCCCGGTTCGCCTTCGAGCAGGATCGTGAGCGTGATCGTGCTCGGGAAGTGCTTTTCGAACACGCGGAGGTCATGGCCGACCTGGGTGCGCTCCGACCAATACTGCCGCGAGTTGACGTCCGTCGTCAGTCGCGGGTAGCCCGCCACCGACAAGAGCGCGACGCCCAGGAAGGCAGCGAGCACCCCATACGGATGCGCGCACACCGCCGCGTTGAGGGGCCTGAGGGCATAGCCGAGCCAGTGTGACAGCGGCCCTTCGGCCCCGGTGGCGTGCCCCGTCGGCCAGATGACGCGCAGCGCCAGCATGAACGTCATTTCGAGGAGAATGGCGGCGAAGATTCCGGACGCCACCGCCAGCCCAAACTGAGTCAAGGTCGGAATGCCGAGCGCCGACAGCGCCGCAAAGCCGCATCCCGCCGTGGCCCCGGCAGCCATCATCACCGCCCCGATCCGCTGCGTGGATTCGATCACGGCGGCGGCGCGCGTGCCCAAGCGCGTGAACTCCTCGTAGTATCGCTTGAGCATCTGTGCCGAGTGGCCAGCGGCGAGGGTCACCACCACCAACGGGGCGGCGGCCGTCCAGGCGTTGACGGGAATCCCCGCGAAGCCCATGAATCCGAAGGCCGCACCCGTACTGAGCAGCGCCGTGGCCATCGGCAAAATGACGCCCTGTGCCTGACCAAACGCCAGCCACAGCACCATCACGATCGCGATGATGGTCCCGGCGAAGAAGAAGCCTTGCCGGCGCACCAACACCGCCTGCATGTTTTCGAAGATCGGCAGCCCGGTGACCGCGACCTCCAGGTCGGCGGAACGGTATTTCGCGACCGCGCGCTCGACGGTTGCGGCGATCTGCGAGACGGAGGCATCGTCGTAGAAGTCCGCGAGAATCAGCGCCGCGCGCTCGTTGTCACTCACCACCGTCCCTTTGAACAATGGCTCGCTGCGGTAGAGAGTGCGGAGGGCGGCGATCCCGGCGTCGTCCGCCGGGACCTCTTTCATGAGATACTCGATCGCCAGGACGCCGCCGCGATCCACCGGCACGCGAACGTACGGCGAGGAGAGGCTGACGACGTTCTGACGAATCACATTCGGCGCGTTCAACAGGTCGAGGGTCAGGTCGTGGACGACGTGCAGCACGTCGGCCCGCCAGATGGTGCCGGCCTGCGGTACCAACGCGACGGCGACGAAATTCTTCCCGCCGAATTCCTTCCGGATTTTCCGATCGATGGTGACGTACGGGTGATTCGGGGGCAGCTGCTGTTCGGGGTCGAGATCGACAACCAGCCGGCTCATCCCCGCGGCCATAATGGTAGTCACTCCTAGTGATACCACGAGGACCGTCCAGGCGTGCTGCACGACGAACTCGGCATAACGTTTCAAGACACTTCCCATCGTGCTCCTTCGTTGACCTGCCTTACCGGGAATATGCCGCGGGCCGGCATCGCGGACAGGATAGGGGTGCGCACCTCCAACAGACAATCCGGCGGCCGGGCCATTTTTCCCGTCTCCGAAGCACCAGTACGATCGTATCGCAGTCGGGGTACAAACGGCCTAGGGGCTGCGCCCGGCGTCGGTTCGGCGGGTCCGCTCCCGCCCGCACTCCAGAGGCTCCCGCACTCCGGAGGCCTCCGGCGGACGTGTCCGGCGGACGTGTTGGTCGCTTCGGGCTGTCACGTCCGACAGGCGGCTAAGCGTAATGCCGTCTAATTCCGCTGGCAGCGCAACCAATACGCCGCCCGTGCGTTTTATTGTATGTGGGGACGCGCTACCCTTAGAGCGTAGAGCAGAGAGGACATGGAGCTTCCGAACAAGCACGGGCGTACTCCAGAGAGCGTCGGGCGTGCGCGTGCCGGCGTATTTTGGATTAGGAGGACGTCGTGAGCCGATACAGTCGCGTTGCTGCGGTTTTCTTCGCGGTGCTCCTCGGCGCAACGAGTAGCGCCGCAGCGTCCGGCCTGCCATCGCCGCCACCCCCACGCGGGGCTCCGCCGCCGCCCCCGCCGGACTCTTATCCACCGCCTCCGCCGGGGTATCCGCCCCCGCCGCCCGGCTACCCGCCGCCGGTCGTCGTCGAGCCGGCGCCGCCACCGTTGCCCCCGGTGATGCGCGCGATCTACGCCCCGTTCTACGCCGCCGGCCTCGTTCTGCGTTACGGCTTCTATTATGGGGTAGTAGCGCCGCTGGAAGTCTTCGGTCGAGCACTCACCTACGGGGTCGAAGGGGGCGTCGACAGAGGGGACCAAGACAGCAGATAGAATGAGCCGCCACGCATCGGCTCGATGGGGCAGCCGCCGATCGCGAGGCGACGGGGCGGGCCGCGAGCGGTGCGGCGCAGATCGGAGTTGTTCGATGTCGCGAAAACGGATGACGGTCACTCTCGCACTCCTCCTCGTGCTCACAGGGAGCACGCTGGCCAGGGCCGATGAGCCGCCTGCGCAGGACGTGGAACGAACGCCTGCGCGTGTCAGCTTCACCAGCGGTGAGGTGTCATTCTGGCGGGCTGGCGGCGACGAATGGGTTCCGGCCCAGCTGAACACGCCGCTTGCCCCCGGCGATGCCCTGTACGCGGGGGACCGCGCCAATCTCGAGTTGCAGATCGGGGCGCGGGCTTACGTGCGGGCGGGCGCGAACACCCAGCTGGGGATCGAGAACGAGGAGCCTGATTTGCTTCAAGTGAAGGTCACCACCGGTCACGCCTCGATCGACCTTCGTAGCCTCCCCGCAGGACACACCATCGAGCTCGATACGCCGAGTGCAGCGTTCACGATCGAGCGGACAGGCTACTACCGCGTGGACGTCAGCGAGAACACCACCACATTCATTACACGGCGTGGCGGGAGTGCCACCGTCATTCCTGCGAATGGCCAGGCGGTTGCCATCGCACCGAGCGAGGAGGTCGTCGTTCAAGGAACGGAGACGCCGCAGGTCGAGACCTACGTGGCCCCTGAGGTCGACGCCTGGGATCGTTGGAACTACGATCGCACCGATCGTCTCATCGAGGCGATCAGCGCGCGTTACGTGTCGCCGGGCGTGTACGGGGTGGACGCGCTCGATCATTACGGCACCTGGCGCGTTGTACCGACCTACGGTTCGGTCTGGGTGCCCGCCGGGTTGGCACCTGGATGGGCGCCGTACAGCACGGGCAGATGGATTTGGGATCCGTATTACGGCTGGACATGGATTGACACCGCGCCGTGGGGATGGGCGCCATATCATTACGGGCGGTGGGTCCATACGGGCGGTTTTTGGGGATGGGCACCTGGCCCCATTGTGGCCGGGCCGGTCTATGCGCCGGCGCTCGTCGCGTTCTTTGGCGGCGGTGGGGTCTCGGTTGGCGTTGGAATCGGCGGGCCCCCGGTCGGCTGGTGCGCACTCAGCTGGGGCGAGCCGCTGGTGCCGTGGTGGGGCCGTGCCGGGTTCATCGGCCGGCCATGGTGGGGCGGATGGGGCGGCCCACACGTCGTGAATAACGTCGTCATCGAACAAACGACGGTCGTGAACGTAACCAACATCACCTACCGAAACGTGAATGTGAATCATGCGGTTGTTGTGATGCGCGGAGACCGCTTCGGACGAGGCCCTGTCCAAAGCGCCCGGCTCACCCGAGTCGATGTGCAGCATCTGGAACCAATCCGCGGAGCGCTCCCCATGAGGCCCGATCGCGCCAGCCTGGTGCCGGCAACCGGGCGTGCAGCTCGGCCGCCCGAGGCGGCCTTCACGAGACGGGTGGTTGTGACGCGCGCACCGCACGACACGATCGGGAGCCTCCGGGAGCAAGGGCTGAACGTATCACCAGCAGTGAGCGCGCCCGCGCCACGCGTTGTCCCACGCCCGCAACGTCCAGCCGCCGGTGTGGCAGCAGAGCGCCCGCCGTTCGGTGAGCACGGTACGGCGGAGCGGCGGCGTCCGGCGCTCCCGCCGCGGTTTGAAAGGAGCCGCCCTGGAGCCCCTGCCCAGCAGATGCGCCGCATGCCAGCTGAAGCCGAGCCCAGGCCGGCTGGCGCGCCGCCCGCGCCGGTGGCGCCCGCACAGCGCGAGAATGTCGCACCGCATGCCCCGGCACAGCCGCATATTCCCGCAGGCGAGCATCAGCCACCTGCCGCAATGGGCCGCGAGGCGCCAGCGGTGCGCGCGCCCGTGGCGCCCGCGCCTGTGGCGCCCGCGCCTGTGGCGCCCGCGCCTGTGGCGCCCGCGCCGCAACGCTTGGTGCCGCAGGCTCCGCCCGCGCGGCACGAGCCTCCGATGCAAGCACCGCGGCGCGAGCCTGAAGTGCAAGCCCCTCGGCGCGAAGCTCCGAGGGAGTCACGTCAGCTGCCGGGAGAACCTGCAAACCGTATGTATTCGCGCCCCGAAGTACGGCACGCACCACCGGAGCGCGCTGCGCCGCCGCCGCAGGTACACTCGGCACCGCCCGCGGGCGCTCCGCACGGCCGGCCCGAACCTCAGGGTGGACAGGGTGGACATGGGCAGAGAGAACCGGGCCGGTAGCGTGACTTCGGAGAACGGCTCGCGCTCGATGTCACCGCAGATCCGCGCCGCGAGTGCGCACGCCTCCGGTCGCAACCCGATCTGTTCGGCACTGCGCGGTTCGGCGCCAAGCAACATGCGGAAGTTGCCGAGCGTTCCTAGGCCCTCCCTGAGCATGCCGAAGGCACCAACGGTGAAGTACGCGGTGGCGACATCGAGGGACTTGCCGGCGTGTCCTGCCAGTAGTTCGCGCAAGACATCGGCCAAGCGGTACCTCTGATTATCAATGACGTAGGGAATCTTCATCGGTGTCGCCGTTCAGTGCGCGCCGCCGGAGCAGCCGCATCACTCGGCGTCATCCGGGTTCCCCCGCAGGGTTCAGGTGAGAACGAGCAGCATGACGGACGTGAAGGAGGTATACGGTTCGTTTCTGAATCTCGAAGAGGAGTCGGTATGCTCCATGACGCTTGCCGTAGAGAAGTTGCCGAATCTTCCGGCGAAGGACTCGGGTCTCAGGGGCGAGAGCGCAGCGTTCGGGAAAGGTTTCAAGACTACCGGTCGCCTCGACGAGCCCTTCGCGCCAGCGCACGGCATATTCCGGCGCATACTGGTCGCGCAGCCAGCGGTACGCTGCGTCGAGCTCCGCTTCGGCCGTTTCGGTTACCTCAACCGTGTACTTCATACTTGCGGCGAAGGTCCTCCAGCGCCGCCCGCACCGGGCGCGTTCGGCCGTGTTGCACGTCGGCGAGTCCTTTGCGAATGCCCTCGATCGCCTCCGCCCGATCAATCCGCTCCAACAGCTTCTGGTAGGAGTCAGCGTCTTGGACAACGAGTTCGGCCCTGCCGTTCACCGTCAGCACCACCGGATGTCCGGTCTTCTTCATGCGTTTCACGAGCGAAGTGGTCCGGCGCTTGAAGTCCGTGAGTGAGCGAATGTCTTTACTGAGGTCCAGTTCCATAATCTCCTCCGCAGCGAATCTGATGCGAATGTGATGCTAGCACGTTCGCGAGGACGACGGCAGCCTCTCATCGCCCGGGTCCTCCGGCCAGTCGCCGGCCCAGACGACATCGTGGCCGGCTTCAACGAGGTCGCACTTCGCGCCACCCCAGACGCAGGTGTCCAAGAGGAGCTTCATCCGCGCGAGTTGAGCACCAACGGCTCAACACGTTCGTGGCCGACGAGGCGGCGGGCGTACACAAGGCAGGCGCGAATATCGTCGGGCTCAAGCCAGGGATAGCCGGCGAGCACCGTTTCCGGGCTGTCACCCGCGGCCAGCATTCCGAGGACATGCTCGACGGCTAGGCGGCGGCCGCGGATGATCGGCTTGCCGCCGAAGATCTTCGGGTCGACCGTGATCCGCTTGAGCAGTTGGTCTTCGTCCCCCATGGCGCGCTCCTCGCGATCAGAAGGCTAGGGGCTGGGGGATCGGGCACCGAGTGCAGCAAGCGGGGCTGTGCGGGATGCGACGATCGCGAAAGTCTACGCGCCAAGGAGCCGCCTCGCCGGGCGCTTGGCCCCTGTTCCGCTCTCCGCACAGCAGCCTCCGTCGCTTCGACGCGCGTGCCGCGGCTGGCCCGCGTTCGTCCGTAGCGGATTAACGCCGATTCGCGTGTGACAACGCAATCGCGTGCTCCCGGCTCGCGCCCGCGTTCGCGCGCGCGACCGTCCCCTCATCGCCAACCGCGAGGGTTCTGCTGCACGGTGCGCTTCATCGTATCGAGCGCGGCGCGCAGGCGCGACGCCTCTTCGGGGTGGCGCTTCACAAGGTTGTGGGCCTCCTGGTCGAGCAGCAGGTCCGACAGATGCGGCTTGCTGCGCCCCTACTGGCCGGTCTCGCGGAGGTACTTGAAGCGCGCGTCGCGCACGGCAGCGGGTGACGCACCGATGGTCGGGAAATAGAAGAGCAGGTCGTGCGGGCTCGCGGCGCCGCTGCGCCAGACCGCCGTCAGGTCGGCGCCGTCGATCGCGCGGTCGGTAGGGAGCGGCAGGCCCGCAAGCGCCAGCAAGGTCGGGAAGAGGTCGATGTTCATCGCCATGGCTGCGCTTTCGACGCCGCTTTAAATGCGACCCGGTCAACGCACCAGTAGCGGCACGCGCATGCCGCCCTCATAGGTCTCCTGCTTGCGCCCGCGCAGGCCACCGGCGGCCATCCGGTCGAGCTGCGGGGTGCGGATGAGGCGATTGCCCTGCACCGAGAGATCGCCGTAGCCGAGGTCGTCAAACAGGATCACGACGAAGCGCGGAGCGGTGGCCGCGTCGACGCGCGGCAGCGACGCCAGGTAGGCGGCCTTCTGCTCGGCATGCTCCGGTTTGGTGGGCTCGTAGAGCCAATACACCCACGCCCAGCGCAAGAGCAGCATCACGACCGCCAGGCTGACGGTGCCGAGCACCGTCACGCCAACAAACATCGCGAGCCGACGCAGCCAGGTCATGACCGGCGTGGGAGTCGAGCGCGAGGGAACAAGTCCGTGCCAGCCGAGGGTTTGCGGCTGTATGCCATGGCGTCCCCGTGCCACGACCAGGGCGCGGGATCAAGAGCGACTTGCAGGGGTGCCGCGCAAAAGAGTCTCCCTGGCCAGATCAAGATCCAGAGGGAGGCCCTTCACGGCGTCGATCTCGAGGCTCAGGGCGAATCCCCGGCAGTTCTCGACGCACAGACCGCAACCCAAACAAACCGTGGCGTCGTAGATACGCGTGCCGTCGGCGTTGCGCCGCATGGCCTCGAACTTACACATGTCGCTGCACGTGTCGCAGTGAATGCAATGGTCCTCGTCGATGACAACCCGGTACCCCGAAGGCGCGACGTTGGTCAGTGGCCGTCCACCCGTGAGCTTCCTCGCGATGCGCATGCCCTCCAGACCGCGGCAACAACAGGAGCAGCAGGAACAGATGACGCCCGTCCTGGCGCCGGTGGCCACCTTCAACCACGCGGCGGTGATGGCGCCCCGTGACCGCGCGTCCTTCAGAAGCTGCAACGCCTCGGCCTGCGTCACCCGCCGCACATGGTACTTCTCTCCAACATCCATCCAGAGCTCGGCATAGTGCCGCCCCACGCCCATGCACACGTTGATCGGCTTGCAGGGGTTGTCATGGGACATGCGGCAGGGACAGTCCATGACCGCGATGTACTCGGGTTCTTCGAGGATGATGCTGTTGGCGTACTTGAAGGGAATGATCTGCTTGCTCGTGTCCGGCCCGATCACCACATCTTCGTTGAGCGTCAGGATCTTGGTAAATTCCTTAGGGGTAATGACCTTGGCGTGATAGCGCGAGTACACCATGTCGTACATGGCGTGCACGACCCTGCTCTTTCCAAAGTGGTCGGCGAGGAATCGTCCCACCCGCACGAACGTTGGAACATAGGTATCGTAGAAGCCGAAGTAGATGAGGTTGTGGAGCGCCCGATCGACGCGCAGGCCGTGAAAGCGGAAGACGTTCCTGACCCCGGGGCGCAGCCATCTGAGCTTTCTGAGCCGGTCGAAAACGGAGCTGGTGTCGGCGTTCGTCGTCATCCTGCTTCACCTCGGATAGGGGCCGCTACAGAAACGCATCGCCACCTCAATCGACCCAGTGCACGCGGGCCGGCTCTCGGGCAACGACCTTGTCGATCCGACCGCTCGGATAGCCGACCGTGATCGCGGTGATCACCTGAAACGGATCCTCAATGCCGAGTTGTTTGAGGTAGTCGGGAAAATAATTGAGGCCGCGGATCAGACTTACCCAGCAAGTGCCGAGTCCGAGTGCGTGGGCAGCCAGGACCATGTTCTGGCCGCAAATGCCGGTGTCGAGTTGCACCGAGCCGATACCGCGCCGGTCGGCCAACAAAATGATCAGCACCGGGGCCCTGAAGAAGATGTGGTAGTCGGGATCGCTGGTCGCCGTGTTGATGCCGCCGCGGGCCCGCGGCTCGACATCGCCGGCGCGCAAGCGAACCAGGAACGGGATCACAACCTTCTGCCACCAGGTATAGCGGGCGCCCGTCGGGCCCGGCGTGCGCTTGTCGAGGTATGCATGGGGCATGAGCAGGTATGACCCGCGGCGAAGCGCCTTCTTGCACCGGTCGTTGATTTCATCGATCACCTGCCGGTTCCGAACAACGATGAATCGCCAGGGCTGATTGTTGCCGGCGCTCGGGGCAAAGCGGCCGGCTTCGATGATGCGCTCGAGCTTGTCCACTTCCACCGGCTTCTTCCGGTAGAGCCGGATGCTCCGTCGCGCGAGGATGATGCGCTCGGTTTCGGTGAGCTGGTCGCGGAACTGCTCGGAGCTACTGTTGCGTGCTTTCTCGGGCGGCTGCGGCGGCGTTTTCGTCGCCAGGAAGAGATGGTCATTTCTCCAGAAGCCGCGATGGACGCGGTAGTCGCCTTCGATCGTGATGGCTTCTTTGGTGCAGGAGGCTTTGCAGTTCTGGCAGGTGATGCACTTGAAGTCGGCGTAGCGCTGGTTGCTCCGCACCTGCTTGTCCACCACTTCCAACAGCTGCATGGGGCACGCGTTCACACAGCGACCGCAACCCGTGCACCGCTCCTCGGCCACTCTGAACCGAGCGTAGGTGGTCGGCGGCTCGATCGTCAGACGGTATTGTTCCAGGAGCATGCCACGTCCTCGCGCGGAATCTCGGATTCCGGCGTCGCACAGGGTACTAAAGAATTGACTCTGTCGTCAACACTCTTCTTCAAGGCCCCATCCGCAGGAGCCCACTTGTTAGCGTCTAAAAGCGATTGCGCCGTCGGCGATACGGGTGTACAGTTACTCGGCAAATTCACGCCGCCGCGCGGGAGGGTGCTTGGGCGAGAATTCGGGCTGGTATCGCATCAACGAGGTGGAGCGGCGTTCGGGTGTCTCTCGACGCACCGTGCACTTCTATCTCGAGCAGGGTCTTCTCCATCCGCCCCGGCGGACCGGCCGCACCATGGCCTACTACGACGACGCCCATCTAGCCGAACTGCACTACATTCGCGCGGCTCGCGCCAAGCGCACACCGCTGTTCGCCATCAAAGAGCAACTGGCTCAGCGCTTCGGTCGGCCCGCCCGGCAGGCCGCGGCGCGACATGCACGCCCACACGCAACCAGGCCGCCGGCGCGCCGAGGCCGGCCGCCCGGCCGGCAGGACATGCGCGGCAAGATCCTGGACGTGGCTTGCCGGCTCTTTCTGAGTAAAGGCTTCCGCGACACCGCCGTGAGCGACATCACCGCTCGGCTGAACGTCGGCAAAGGCACCTTCTACTTCTACTTTTCGGACAAGGACGAGTTGTTTCTCGAATGCGCGCCGCGGATGTTTCAGGAGCTGTTCGCGGCAAACTGGGAGAAGATTCGGCGGGAGCATGATCCGCTGCGCCGCCTGGCGCTGCGCGCCGAGGCGGTGCTGCCGGTGTTGGACGAATTCTGCGCGATCCTCGCGCTCGCCCGCGAAGCCCTGCAATCGCCGGAGACGAAGATTCGCGGCATGGGCCGGCAGACGGTCGCCTCGATCTGCCGGCCGCTGGAAGACGATCTGTCCAAAGGCATGGCGCGCGGCTTGATCCGGCCGCTGGATACCAAAGCCACCAGCGTGATGCTGGTCGGCGTCATGGAGAGCCTGCAGTACCTGCAAGCGGCTGGCATCAAATTGAACGCCGCCCAACTGCGCGATGCGGTGTCGACGTTGATATTGTCGGGAATCCGGTCTGGCTGAGGAGCACGTGGCGGCGCCGTGGGCGTGTCACACCAGGGCTTATTGTACAGCTACTATTCACTTACCGGCCGCGGCTTACCAGCCGCATATTCGAGCCATTGATCTCTCTTTACGCCTAGAAAAGGGGGAGAACACCCGAATCCCGTCGCGCCGTTGCCACCGGCAATCCAGTTGACTCACAGGTCAATTGCCTCTAGACTCCTTCCGGCAACGAACGGGGGAGTGCATGCGCGACGTTGCAGTCATCGGCGTCGGAATGATCCGCTTCGGCAAGTGGCCGGAGAAGAGCATCAAGGACTTAGTGCGCGAGGCAGCCACGGCAGCTATAGCGGATGCCGGCGTGGACAAGTCGGACCTCGACGCGGCCTACGTGGGCAGCGCGGTGCCCGGGCTGATGACCGGCCAGGAGCAGATCAAGGCGCAGGTGACGCTGTCGGCCATGGGGATCGACACCATCCCGATGTACAACGTAGAGAATGCCTGCGCGAGTTCGTCCACCGCACTGCATCTGGCGTGGACCGCGGTGGGTGCCGGCCTGTACGATTGCGTGCTCGTCGTCGGCTTCGAGAAGCTCTTCGATGCGGACAAGAAGAAGTCCTTTCAGGCACTCGGCACGGCGGTCGATGTCGAGTTGTTCAAGGCGTTTCTTGCCGACTTCGAGAAGCAGCGGGGCTCGGACAAGATCATCAAGGAAGGCAGCGGGGAGAAGCGCAGCGTGTTCATGGACATGTACGCCTACTACACGCGCACGTACATGGAGCGCTTCGGTTTGACGCAGGAGCATTTCGCCAAGATCGCGGTGAAGAGCCACAAGAACGGCGCGCTCAATCCCCACGCCCAGTACCAGCAGGCGGTGACGCTCGAGGAGGTGTTGCACTCCGGCGACGTCGCGTTTCCGCTGACCCGCATGATGTGCTCGCCCATCGGCGATGGCTCCGCGGCGGCAGTGGTGTGCGCCAAGGAGAAGGCAGGCCGCTTCCGGGGGAAGCCGGTTTCCATTGCGGCCTCGATAGTGGGCAGCGGTCGGATCGCGGGCCAGGCGGATGACTCGCTCACAAAGCGTCTGGCTCCAAAGGCCTTCGCGGTTGCCGGCATCGGTCCGCAAGATCTCGACGTCATCGAAGTGCACGACGCCACCTCGCCCTCGGAGATCATCACGCTGATCGAGTTGGGTGTCTGTCCGGGCGAGGACGCGCCGCGCTGGATCGACGACGGCTGGCTGGAGGTTGACGGCAAGTTCCCGACCAACACCTCGGGCGGCTTGGCCGCCAAGGGCCATCCGATCGGCGCCACCGGCCTGGGCCAGGTGCACGAGATCGTCACGCAACTGCGCGGCGCCGCCGGGCCGCGTCAGGTCAAGGACGCGAAAGTCGGTCTGACGCACAACGGCGGCGGTATCCTCGGCGTGGATGCCGCGGCGATGGCGATCCACGTCTTCAAGCGATGAAGATGACGCGATTGAATCTATCGGAGCATTGACGCACAAGAGGGAAGCTCGCATGACGGATCCGGAGCGGCCGTATTGGAACATGCAGATCGAGCCCCAGCTCAACACGCCGGCGATGCGGGAGCTGCAGTGGCGCAAGCTCTCGGCGGCCCTGGCGTGGCAGTACGAGAACACGCCGATCCATCGCGAGCGGTTCGATCAGGCGGGGGTCAAGCCGGCGGACATCAAGAGCTTCGATGATCTCGCCGCGGCGATCCCGGTGATGGGGCAGGCGGAGATCCGCGAGGTGATCGGCCGCATCGGTCTGGACATGGAGAAGCTCATGCTTCACCTGTTCGGCGAGAAGCGGCTGCGTGACCTCTATCTCCTCACCACCACGTCCGGCACCACCGGCATCCCGACCCCATACCCGAACTTCCGCGCCGCGCTCGATGACGCACAGGAGATCACGTCCCGCGCCGCCTGGCGCATGGGCCTGCGGCCCGGCGATCGCATCGGGCTCTGCTTCGGCCTGTCCATGCACGCCGCCGGCACGCCCCAGATTCTCTGGTTCCGCGACTTTCCGGGCGTGATGATGATCCCGATCGGCGCCGAGGCCGGCACCGAGAAGATTCTCCAGCTCATGATGATGTTCAAGGTCAACGTGTTCAGCGGCACGCCCTCACTGGCGCTGCACTTGATCGAGCGGGCGCCGGAGGTGTTGGGCCAGCCGGTCAAAGGGCTGGGCATCAAGATCCTCATGCTCGGGGCCGAGCCGGGCGCAGGTATTCCCGAGGTGAGAGAAAAGCTGGAGCGGGAGTATGGCGCCAAGGTATTCGATCTCGGCGGCGGCTACGGTTGCTCGTGCGCTCACCCCGTGTACCAAGGCATGCACTGGCTGGCCGATGACCTCGCGTACTACGAGTTGGTCGACCCGGAGACGATGAAGCCGGTACCGATGGAGCACGGTGCCACCGGCATCATGGTGGGAAGCTCGCTTAACCCGCCGGGTGCCGTCTGGTTCGATCTGCGCTTCACTCTGGGTGACATTCACCAGGTCTTCACCGACCCGTGTCCCTGCGGTCGCAGCGGCTTTCGCTACAAGATCGTGGGCCGCGCCGACGACATGCTCAAGGTGAAGGGCGTGCCGGTCTACCCGGCGGCAATCGAGGGCGTGATCCATTCATTTCCAGAGAAGTTGACGGGGGCCTTCCGCATCGTGCTCGATGAGCCACCGCCGCGCGTGGTTCCGCCGTTGAAGCTCAAGGTCGAGCATGCCGCGAACGTGCGCGACGAAGATCTGCCGGCGCTGGAGAAGGAGCTGCTCGAGCGCATGCACCGCCTGCTGAAAATCCGGCCGGCAATCACCTGGCTCAAACCAAACGCCCTGGAACGCGCCGTCAAGAAGACACAGATCCTGGAGAAAACCTACGAGGCGCAATGACGAGTTGAGGAACACCATGGCCCGAACCGTTGCCATCACCGGCGTCAATTCCTATTTCGCTTCCACCCTCCTGCCGCGGCTGCAGGCGGACGCAGACATCGACCGGATCGTGGGCATCGACGTCACGCCGTGGAAAGGCGGATTCAAGAAGGTCGACTTCCAGCGCCTCGATATTCGTAGTGAGAAGCTGGCCGACGCGTTGTCCGGCGTGCACGCGCTCTACCATCTCGCCTTCGTCGTCGCCGAGCGCCACGACAAGAACGAGATCCACGACATCAACATCGCGGGCACAAGGAACGTGTTCGAAGCCGCCATCAAGGCCGGGGTGCAAAAGGTCATTTACACCAGTTCGACCACGGCGTACGGTGCGCATCCGGACAACCCGCTCGGCTTCGACGAGAGCCAGCCGCTGCGGCCGAATCTGGATAGCTACTACTCCTCCGACAAAGTAGCGGTCGAGCAGTTCGCAGTCGAGTTCTGCAGATCACATCCCGAGGTGATCTTCACCGTGCTGCGCGCGGCGCTGGGGGCCGGGCCGCACATGAAGAACTTCTTCCACCAGCTCTACAGCATGCCGCTCCTCGCGCTGGCGCAGGGGCGGTCGCCACAGCAGCACTTCATTCACGAGGAGGACCTCGGCGACGCGCTCTACCTGGCTTTCAAGAAAGACGTGCCGGGAATCTACAACGTGGGCGCGGACGACACCGTGCCGGCGGAGTGGGCGTTCAACGAGGCGGGGGTGCGGGTGGTTCGCCTGCCGGCCGCGGTGCTCAAGACGGTGATGAATGCGGCCTTCGCCGTGCACCTCCTGCCCGCAAGTCAAGGGTGGGTGAGTCTCTCCGAGTACACCATCTTTCCCAACTCGGAGAAGTTCAAGCGTGCCACGGGATGGAGTCCCCGATACTCGTCCGCAGAGACCTTCAAAGACTACCTCCGCGCACGCAAGCGTGAGCCGGACAATTTCAAGCAGGCCGTGCTCTCATGGATATTCAGCAGCGGCCGTCGCACGCGGCCGACGATGGCCGTGCTGCAGTTGTTCAAGCTCGGCAAGATACCGTGGGTGCGCAATCACCAGCCGTGGATGGCCCCGGAGAAGAACTCTTTCACCTACTTGCCCATCAACGAGCGGCTGGAGACCGTGCAGCACGTGTTGCCGCCCACGCTGGTGCACGAGTTCATCGACCAGGCCGAGCACCACGTGGTCATGGACAAGTGCGGGTGCAAGCTGGCGCGCCGGTGCCGGCATTTCACGGCGGAGATCGGTTGCCTGTTCATGGGCGAGACCGCGCTGAAGATGCCGCACGGGGTGAGCCGGCGGGTAACGCGCGAGCAGGCGCACGCTCATGTGGAACGCGCGGTGGAGGTCGGCCTGGTGCCGATGACCGGCAAGGTGCGGGTGGACAACTTCATCTTCCTCACGCCCGATGAATCGAAGCTCCTCTCCGTCTGCTTCTGCTGCCACTGCTGCTGCATGATGACCTCGTTCAAGCACATTCCCGGATACCACCTCGACCACGTCATGCCGCGCCTCGAAGGGTTAGCGGTGACGGTGACCGAGAACTGCCTCGGCTGCGGTCACTGCGTGGAGACGTGCGGCTTTGCCGCCATCACGATCGAAGGCGGCCACGCCGTGCACAACGCCCAGTGCCGCGGCTGCGGCCGCTGCGAGCGCACCTGCCCCAACGATGCGGTGCGGATCAGGGTCACCAACCCGACCGCAACCCAAGACGCCAAGCGCCGGATCGAATCCTACGTGCACATCTGAGGCGCACAGTCACCGAGCGTAGACTGCCCGCAAGCCGGCGTCTGTTTCCGCGCGGATCCGCGCGCGGGCATGACGGGGACGGTCCACAATCAGGCGGCGATACGCGATGCTTCGTGTCTCAGCACGGGCTGCCACCCGCAACCCAAGCGCCAGATCTGCATTCCGTCATGCCCGCAATCTCCTAGCGGGCATCCAGGCGGGGCGGCGGGGTTGCCAGACAGCCATGGGTTTCCGCTAGAAGATCGCGGGAATGACGACCATCAAATTTGCGCGCCACGCGAAGGCTCTCGGAATTCGTAGCTCACAGCGCGGACCACACTGCGCCTGCCACCGTACAAGGGCTCGACGCTGCCTGGCGGCTTCGGCCCGAGCTTCAAGGATGCCATCTGTGTTGTGGCGCATCGCGACTGTGAGCGCTGCATCCTGAAGACCAAGTGTGCCTGTCCGTACATCTTCGAGACGCCGGTGCCCGACGGTAGCCGGCGCATGGCCAGCCTCGAGCACGCGCCGCATCCGTTCGTCATCGAGCCGCCGTTCGATAGCCGTACGCAATACGCGGCAGGAGACGTGCTCGTGTTCGTGCTGGTGCTCGTGGGGCGGGCGATTGACTATCTGCCGTACTTCATCTTCGCCTTCGAGCAGCTGGGGAACGATCGCGGCATTGGAAGAGCGATCGAAGCGATCGGAGATAGAGACAGAGATAGAGCGACGATTACAAATGACGAGCACGACTCACGAGCACGACTCACGACCAGAGGGAAGTTCGCAGAGGACGCCGAGGTTCGCAGAAAAGCAACCGGAACGAGTCACGCCATGATTCGGGGATGTGGCTCGGCTATGGTAATGCCTGTGCGACCGCAATCGGAAGGAGCCAAGGAACCTCAGATGGAAAAGGTCACGGTTACGATGGACTTGCCGAAGTCGGTATGCGTGGCGATCGGCGTACGGGAGACCGATCTCGCGTGCACGATCCGAGAAGTGCTGGCGGTGGAACTCTACCGCGCCGGCAGGCTCTCGTTGGGTAAAGCCGCGGACGTGGCGGGCGTGACACGAGCGGAGATCCCGTCACTGCTTGCCAAGCACGATGTGTGGCTGCACTACGACGTCCACGATGCCGCTGCCGATCGGCGTACGCTGCGCAGAGTCCTGCCGAAATGAAGGTGGTCTGCAACGCTACGCCCTTGATCCACCCGTCGGCCATGGGCCGGCTCGACGTTCTTCGCGAGCTGTTCGGCCGCGTGTACGCACCCGATGAGGTGTTCCGCGAGGTCGTTACCCAAGGCCGGCAACGCCCCGGCTGCGCGGAGGTGCGCAAAGCCACCTGGATTCATCGACGGCGTGTGTCCAATCGCCCTGCGCTCCGAGCGTTCGCCGGCATACTCGGTCCCGGCGAGGCCGCCTGCATCGTGCTT
>Ga0315286_10000735_pt1 | contig 28401 bp, 15 predicted proteins | sample YL17G10_0_MG_FD_205038 | JGI IMG/M metagenome (GOLD analysis project Ga0315286, IMG submission 205038) | Sediment microbial communities from Yellowstone Lake, YNP, Wyoming, USA - YL17G10_0 | ecosystem: Environmental > Aquatic > Freshwater > Lake > Sediment | place: USA: Wyoming | collected... | reverse complement strand
TATCGAGTCACGTCTCAGCACCCAGATGTCCTCACCAGACCCGCCGGGCCGGTTCGACTCGATGTACATCTCCAACCCATCATAGGAGAGGCAATCGATCATGTCGTGCGCAGGGTCGAGGACCGGAATGACCGACTTCAGGTTCACCGGCTCGCCGAACGTGAAGTCTGCATACGCGGCCGGCGTGTCAAGACCTGAGAGAAAACAAAAGCCACACAGTAACGTTACCGACATCGGACACTCAAACAGTTTCATCTCACACCTTCTCCTTCTGCCCAAAGGCAACACACAGTACATGAATGCCATTTCTTGAAGTTGTGCCGCTTGTCGTGGCAATTCGACCTGCGATCGGGTAACAATAGATACTCCTGCTGCGTGAACTCCATCCGCTTCTTGATCGTGCAGCCGGTTTTTTCACAGAGAGCTTTCAATTGCTCCATCTCCGTGCCGGGTTTCACCCGTACGACGATCTCCGGGATGATGGCTACTGTCTCGCCGCCGGATGAGAACAGGGGTGCTGCGTACGCCACTTGGCCGCCGGCTCGGAGCGAGCGAATCGTGTCCTCGTTGCGACCGGCCGGACCTTCATTCTCCACGGTCCAGACGCCCCGCCGATCCAACCCGCCAACCGGTTTGGCGTCCTCCGCGTCAAGGGCGGATATCCCGGCCAACGCATGGATGCCTCCAACTGGCTGGGCCAGCTTGATGACATATCCTTTCTCTGGCTGCGGCACAAACTCCAGCCGCTCCCCGCCGGCAGTGACGGTGTAGGCCCCGGTCGAGGCGAGAACCGGGTAGGACAATAGTGCAACGAGCAGGACAATCAGTCTTACGAAATGGCACCTATTCATCGTCGGTCCTCCTATGGATGGTGAATCATGCCTCCATTATGCCATTCCGCCGGGGGCCGTGTCTATCCGTACAACTACGTATTTTTGCAGGAGAGGCCATTATTTTCGGTCCTGTGGCCCGACCATCATTCGGGGCAGGATGGGTATGGGCGTGGCGAAGCTGGTGCTCTGAGCAGTGGAGGACCTGATTCAGGTCAACGCCTGTCTTGGAGGTGTCTGTGCCGAAAAGTGGCATGCCGGGGGACAGTGCCTGCTACGAGACCGCCGTTGGCCGCTGACCAGAAGCGTGACCATCGTCCAAGCCGGCGGGGCCAACCAGGACAGCTACTTGCGGCCGTAGGCGAAGATAACTGTCAAGAGAACGGCGATTTGCAGGACGATCAGCACCGAGTTCATCGGGACTCCTTCGATCCAATTGCCTTCCCTTGTATAAGGCACGTTGCCGAGGCGCGGTCACGAAATCGTAGCGGGCAAAAAGGAAATAGCATCGAGAGTATTGGGGTGACATCCGCCTCGGGAGGGCGCGACCCGAGGGACGGACTGCGAGGAGGGCACAGCCGCAAAGTGACCGTGGGCCTGTGTCGGCTCGTCAGCCAGTGTGACTTGCGGGAAGTTGTCACTTCCGGCCGTAGGCGAATACGAGCGTCAGGAGGACAGCGATCTGCAGTACGGTAACCACTGGATTCATCTTTGCGCAACTCCTAAAACATGCCCTTTATCTATTAGAGGCGCAGTGCAGGGGCGCGGTAACATGCTTTGACGATAGATTCACGGGGATTTGTATCCGTTCCACGCCGGGTAGCCTGTGGTGCGGCCTCTCGCTTTGGCTGATCTCTCTTGGGTCCGAGAACAATTCTGCTTCCCATTCTGCTGTGAAATCTGGTATACTAATGAGAGTATAGTAATTGGCTCGATCATGGGGGTGTTCGCCGGTTTTTTTTCTGTGGATTTCAGGGGAACTTCTGCAAAATGGGTGTTGGGCCTATATTCTTCAAGGAAATCTGTTTCACGATTTCCTTGAAGAATGAGTCTAACACATGCCCTGTCAATCGGGTGTGGTTTGGGAAGGAAAAATCATGAAACAGATTTTTCCTTCCCAAAGTAGGCCCAACACCCATTTAGCAGAAGTCCCCTTTCAACCGAGGCCAGGAGGGTCCCGATCATCACACAGGGATGGTGCGTGGAGGTATTGTATGAAGACCACGGCCGCGTATGGTGTGTTGCTCGCTACGGTCTGCCTGGCCGGTCTGTGCAGCGGCGGCGTCAAAGTAGAAAGCCCGAACGGCGGTGAGTCGATCCCGGCCAAGAGCCGGCGGCTGATCGCCTGGCGGTGCGATGCGACCGTCCAGCAGGTGACCATCGAATTCTCCTACACAGGCGGGGTCTTTTGGGACGTCATCGCCCCGGCGGCCCCCAGCACCAAGGGGCAGGGCAGCTATCTTTGGACGGCGCCTTCCGTTTCGTCCCCGCGATGCCTGATCCGAATCACGGCCCCAGGCAAATTGGGCGGTTCCGACCAGAGCGATGCGCCTTTCACTATCTTTCCCTGTGCCTTGCGGATGGACTACGATGGCGACTGCGCCATCACATTTGCGGACTTTGCGGCGTTTGCCGAGGAGTGGCTCCATTGCGGTGATCCATACGACCCGGCCTGTGTGGGCAACAGGCCGCCGCAGATCGTCTCCAGCCCGCCGGCCCTGGGAGCCTCCGGACAGACCTACGTGTACAGCGTGCGGGCGGTGGACCCGGACGGCGACAAGCTGACGTATGAACTGCTCCGTGGCCCGGCGGGCATGGCCATTGACGCCGGTTCGGGCAGGCTCTCATGGACCTCGACGGGCGACTCGAAGACCGGCGTGGGCGTCATCATTCAAGCCCGCGATGAATCCGGGGCCGCGGATGTCCAGGCATTCCAACTGGGCGGCTCCGGGACCCAGACGCAGACGCAGCAGTTGCTCACCGGCGCCCCGGTCGATGGCTATCCAAGCCTTTTCGAGCGGCGGGTCATCGTCTACACCAACGCCGTGAGAATGGCCCCGCAACAGTATCGCGACCAGTACATGGCCGGTTTTCAGCCCGATCCTCGCTCCATCCTCCGGACCTACAGCAGCGTCGAGCCGGTGTACTACGAGCCGAAATTGAACCAGTCCGCCCGCTTCCACGCCCAGGACATGGCCGCGAACGGCTGCTTCCAGCACGATAGCTGCGACGGGACCGCCTGGTCGGCCCGGATCTGGAGCTACTATCCCCAGGCACGGACCATCGGCGAGAATATCGGGGCCGGGTACCCAAGCGCCAAAGGTCTCGTGGAGGGTCTGTTGTGTGACGCCGTCGGCGGGCAATGTGCCCAGGACATGACATCCCAGGCGGGGCATCGGACCAGTATCATGAGCAGCAGCTTCGGCCTGATCGGCACCGGCTACGCACCGGACGCCAAAAGCACTTGGCGGTACTACTGGGTCCAGGATTTCGCGTCGAGTGAGCCGTCGGGCAGACCGCCGATTGTGGCCGGCTGCCATGATTTCCTGCTTGCGGGCAAGATCTCCTTCTTGCTGAACTACCGGGACGCCGCCAACCAGCCGCCTGCCTTGGTGCAAGTTGCGGTGGACGGCACGGCCTACAGCGTGCCGCTCGACCTCGGCTCGCCGGCGGCCGGCACGTATCGGTTGGATGTGAACACGGCCGGCAACTGCCGGGAGTACTACTTCCTCGCCGTCACCGCTTCCGGGCAGACATGGCGCTATCCCGGCCCCGGCGTATTCCTGACCGGCGGCGAAGGCACTTGCACCGGAGACTACCGGTAGCAGCCAAATCCGAAATTCGAATATCCACGAGGTGGCGCCGCGACCCAGAATGACACCACTGGTGTCTTGCATTCCGCCCACAGGTCAATTATCTTGGTAGGTCAGAAGTACCGGTAGCTCAACCATGATCGTATTGTCGGGAGGGCGTGATCCATGAAGTTGGCCTTACTGATTTTCGCTGTGACGTTCAGTCCCGCCGCCGATCCGCGGCCGGCCTCGGAGTGGCGAGGCCGCGACGCACTCGTCGCAGCCGAAGTGCAAGGGCAAGATGCCCTCGCCACGGACTCTCGCACCAAGCCGGTCTCGGCCCCCATGCCCAAAGAGTCGATGAATCTCCGGGCGATCCCGTTCAAGATCGTGCACGAGACCTGCCGCCGGACCAAGGACAAGGAGAACTGGGAGCTGTGCATCATGAATGCGGATGGCTCCGGGCAGACCAACCTGACGAACACGCCGGACGTGGATGAGATGTATCCGCACGTCTCCCCGGACGGCACGAAGATCTGTTTCGTGACCGACGAGGGCCGGGACAGCAAGACGGTCCGCCACGTATACTACATGAATCTTGACGGCAGCCAGCGGGTCCACGTGGCGGCCCACGCTCGCGATCCCTGCTGGTCGTTCGACAGCAAGACCATTGCCTATCTGAACGATGAGTACGAGCGGTTCAGCTCCCGCGAGTACGCCACGTCGGGACTGACGTTCTATCACCTCGACAACACTTGGCGCAGCCAGCACCCGAACTCCAAGCTGGAGCATCTGTATGCCATCTGCTGGTCGCCCGACAGCAAGTGGTTCGTGGCGGCGGTCGAGGGCGGGATGGGCTACAGCGACACCATTATCGCGTTCGAGGCGTTCGGGACGAAGGTCTTCGATCTGGCGAAATGGGGCGTCAAGGGATGCCGGCCCGATCTGAGCATCGAGGGCGCCCGGATGGTCTGGGGCGAGACCGACTGGAACCTGTGCACGGCCGACATCGACCTGAAATCGCCGGAGCCGAAGGTCACGAACGTTCACGACATTCTCCGGTGCGCACAGAAGTACAAGGTGTACCACGTCGATCTTTCGCCGGACGGCAAGAACATTGTCTTCAGCTACGGCCCGTGGGCCGGCGGCCAGCAGGTCGGCGGCATGGCCGAGGGATGGAACATCTGCGTCGGTGACCTGGAGGGCAACTGGGTCCAGATCACCTCGGACGGCAATCACAACAAGGAGCCGGACTGGGTGCCGATCCTGCAGAAGCAATGATGATTGATGATTTACGATGGATGATTTGAAGAGTGGCAGATTGCAGGGTGGGGCCGTACCCGCTGACGACCCTACCGACCAGACGTGTCACCCCCGCGCAGGCGGGGGCCCACACGACGGTTTCGTGGATTCCCGCTTGCGCGGGAATGACAACGGCAGCTTCTTACGGGTTTGATAGTGAGGAGAACAGATTATGGTAAGGCAATGTGGCGTTGTGAAACACCTGTGGTTATGTGGAGCTTTCTCCCTGTTGGTTGTTTTGTGTGCCGGCCTTGGCGCGGCGTTTGGGCAAGAGTCCCTCCGTCCGGGCGCTGGGATCGACACGAAGAGCATCCCCTACAAGATCGTCTACGAGTCTCTCCGGAAGGCGGACGGCAAGGAGAATTGGGAGCTCATCCTGATCAACGCCGACGGCTCCAACATGGTTAACCTTACGAAGACACCCGACGTCAGCGAGATCTACCCGCATGCCTCGCCGGATGGGACGAAAGTCTGTTGTGAGGCGAACGAGGGCACCAGCAAGGATAATATGGTCCGCAGCGTCTACTACATGAATATCGACGGGACCAACCGCGTGAAGGTCGCTCACAACGCCCGGCAGGCGTGCTGGGGCCCGGATGGCAAGACCATCGCGTTTCTCAAGGGGGAATTCGATCGCTACACGCACAGCGACTACGCCACAAAGGGTGTCTACTTCTACGACCTCAAGACCGGCAAGACCACCGAGCACTCGAATTGTGCGAAGCTGTATCATCTGTACAACCTCTGCTGGTCGTCCGACGGTAAATGGTTCACGGCGACGGTACACGGCGGCATGGGTTTTAAGCACGCGGATCTCGCGTTCCCGGCAAATGGCGCGGAGATCTTCGACCTGACGCCATTCAAGGTCACGGGGTGCCGCCCGGATTTCAGTCTGGACGGCAAGAGGATCACGTGGGGGGCGACGGATTGGGACCTGTTTGTTGCCTCGATTGATTTCAGCTCCGGCAAGGCGCAGGTGACCGATGTGCACCAGATTGTCAAGTGCGACAAAGAGCATGAGGTTTACCATACGGACTTCTCGCCGGACGGCCGGTACATCGCCTTCGGCTACGGGCCCGAGGCCGATGAGATGGGCGGCGGCCTGGCACCCGGGTGGAACATTTGTATCAGCGACCTGTCGGGCAAATGGGTGCAAATCACTACCGACGGCAACCACAACAAAGAGCCCGACTGGGTGCCGACGCCCAAGACGAATTGACAAGTTACGTGTCGGCCCAACGGCTCTTGTCTGTCCGGCGGCAAGACATGCCTGCGCAAGCGCAGGCATGGCACCCAGCGCCTGGCCACGGATCGGGGCGCGGTGCCGGGCGTCAGCGGTAGGGTGTGCTCCGCACACCGTCCCGCATCGAATTGGCCGGATCATTAGCCTGCAAAGTTGTCGAAAGAGAAGAAACCGATGGGCATCAAGCCTCTGCAAGTGAAAACGGCGAGCATCTGTGTCCTCGTGTTGGCGGTCCTCTCAGGCTGTCGGCGGCAGGGGGAGACGGCGGCCATGTCGTCACCCAACAAGGTCATGACCACCAAGAGCGGCATCGAGATGGTCCTCATACCGGGCGGGTCGTTCGAGATGGGCACCGGCAAAGGTACTCCTGACGAAGCCCCGGCGCACCAGGTGTCGGTCGGCTCCTTCTGGATGGACCGCTACGAGGTGGTGCAGGAGGAATTCAAGAAGTACCAGCGTCCCGATCCGTCGCACTTCAAGGGGGCGCGACAGCCACTGGAGCAGATCAACTGGACCGATGCGGCCGGTTACTGCAACGACCGATCCCGGGCCGAGGGCCTGGAACCGTGCTATGACGAGAAGACCTGGGCGTGCAGCTTCAATGCCAATGGCTATCGGCTTCCCACAGAGGCCGAATGGGAGTACGCCTGCCGGGCGGGCACGAGCACGCAGTACAGCTTCGGCAACGGCGCCGGCCAGCTCAACGACTATTCCTGGTATGGCCCCAATGCCGCCAAGACCACCCACCCGGTCGGCCAGAAGAGGCCCAATGCCTGGGGCTTGTACGACATGCACGGGAACGTCGCCGAGTGGTGCAACGACCGCTACGCGAAGGACTACTACAAGCAGAGCCCCGACAAGGACCCGCGCGGGCCCGCCGAGGGGCAGGAGCGGGTCCTGCGCGGCGGGGCCTGGAATTCCAGTGCCGAAAGTTGCCGGTCCACCTATCGGGCGAGCAGTCTCTCGATTGACGACACCTGCCTGGCGGACGACACCATCGGGTTTCGCTGTGTGAGAAATGCCCCGGCCGCCACTGTCGCCCTCGCCACGATGGGTGCATCACGACTGCAGGCCGATGGAGGTGGAATCATGCAATCCCAGCCGAAGTCCAAGACAGGATTCGTGTACGACGCCATCTACCTGGAGCACAAGACCACGCCGGGGCACCCGGAGTCGCCCGCTCGACTCACGGCGATTGTCGAGAAGCTCAAAGCCGATGGAGTGTATACCCAACTGGCCCCTCTCGCCCCACAAGTTGCCCCGCTGGAACGTATTCATGCAATTCACACCCCGAAGTATGTGGAGCGGGCCCGGACCAGTTGCGAGACAGGCGAAGGGTACCTGGATTCGCCGGATGTGCCGATCTCCCGCAAGTCCTATGCGGCGGCCCTGACGGCGGCCGGCGGCGTGCTCCGGGCCGTCGATGCCGTCATGCACGGCGAAGTCGCCAACGCGTTCTGCGCTGTCCGCCCGCCGGGCCATCACGCGATGGCGGACCGAGCGATGGGTTTTTGCATCTTCAACAACGTGGCCATCGGCACGCGGTACGTTCAGCAGGAATACAAGCTGTCGAAGGTCCTGATCGTGGACTGGGACGTCCATCACGGCAACGGCACGCAGGCGGCGTTCTACGATGATCCCACCGTGCTGTACTTCAGCGTCCATCAATATCCCTTCTATCCGGGCTCGGGCACCGAATCCGAGAAAGGGCGGGGCAAGGGCCTGAACCACACGATCAACATACCGCTCCCTGGCGGCTCGGGCGACAAGGACTACCTTGAAGCGTTTGAGCAGAAACTGCGGCCGGCGGCCCTGGCCTTCTCGCCGGAATTTGTGTTCATCTCCGCCGGCTTCGACGCCCACGAAGGCGACACGCTCGGCGGCATGAAAGTCACCACCGAGGGCTACGGCAAGCTCACCCGCATCGTCAAAGGGATTGCCGACCAGTGCTGCAAGGGCCGTCTCGTCTCCGTTCTGGAGGGAGGCTACGGCCTCAAGGGGCTGGCCGCTTCCGTCCAGACCCACATCCGCGTTTTGATGGATTAGCTGGAGTTCTGCAAAATGGAGATTAGGCTTATATTATTCAAGGAAATCGGTTTCGGGATTTCCTTGAATAATCAGGCTGACTCGTTGTGCATCAGGCACCTACCGTTTCGGGAGGAAAGACCGCGAAGCCAGTCTCTTCTTCCTCAAGCAAGCCTAATCTCCATTTTGCAGAACTCCACGGATTGAGTAGACCGCATGCTGTTTCAAACCCTGCCATTCTTCATATTCTTCGCACTCCTCTACCCGATCTACCTGCTCACAAGAGAAACGCGGCTGAGGCTTCCGCTGTTGTTGGTGGCGTCCTGCGTCTTTTACGCGTGGCTCAGCCCCCTGTATCTGATTCCGCTGGCCTACGCGACGGTCGTGGACTATCTCGTGCTCGGCCGGATGGTCAAGAGCCCCCGGCCGAAAGCTTGGCTGGCCCTGAGTATCGTGAACAGTCTGGGCGTGCTGGCCTTTTTCAAGTACAGCGCGTTTATCGCCGGCAATATCAATCTCGCATTGTCGTCTCTGGGACTCGCCTACGTTGTCCCTATTCCTCGGGCGCTGCTGCCCGCGGGCTTGTCCTTCTTTCTGCTGCAATCCGTCGGCTACGTCATCGACGTTTATCGCGGCACGGTCCCGCGGGAGAAGAGCCTTCTGACACACGCTGTCTTCGTGTCGTTCTTCCCTCGTCTGCTGGCCGGACCCATTGAAAGGGCGGGCAACCTGCTGCCGCAACTGCGAACGGGTGCCCCGGTGTCTCTGCGGGACTTCACGGATGGCTTGTCGATCTTCGTCGTCGGCTATTTCAAAAAGGTCGCCTTGGCGGACTACCTGGCTCTGTACGTGGCCCAGGTCTACGCGGCCCCCGGCGAATTCCGCGCCCCGGCGTTGTTCTTGGCGACCTTCCTGTATGCCTGGCAGATCTATTTCGACTTCAGCGGGTACACGGACATGGCCCGGGGCGTCGCCCGGATGATGGGCATCCGGCTGATGCTCAACTTCAACAATCCGTATCTGGCGACCAGCATGGGCGACTTCTGGAAACGTTGGCACATCAGCCTCTCGTCCTGGTTCCGCGACTACGTCTATATTCCGCTCGGCGGCAACCGCAAGGGCAAGCTGGGCACCTACCGGAACCTGTTCGTCACGATGGTGCTTTCCGGCCTGTGGCACGGCGCCGCGTGGACGTTCGTCCTCTGGGGCGTGGTGCACGCCCTCGGCAACTTCGCCACGCGGGAGCTGGAGAGGACCCCGTTCTACACGCGCCGGGTGCCGGCCATCGCCAAGCAGTTGTTCGTCTTCGCGTTCGTCATGCTCGCCTGGGTCTTCTTCCGGGCCCACAGCATCGGCGACGCCTGGACGATCATCGCCCGGATGTTCACCTCCGGCCTGGGCGATCCCCGTTGCCCGCTTCTGGCGATCCTCCTGATCGCGGCGGTCTGGGGCTATCAGTCCCTCTTCGAGTCGCGGCTCCGCTGGATCCTCGAATCGGGACTCGTTCGGGTCGGGCTGGTGATCGCCATGCTCGTCTACATGATCCTGACCGCGCGGGCCGAAGGGCAACAGTTCATCTACATGCAATTCTAAGCGGGAAGTGAAATCAGCTTGAGCCTTCAAACTTCAAACTTGAAACCTGGCCGCAACGATGACTTCGAGTGCTCGCACCTCGTGCGGCTGTCGGGGCGCCAGTGGCTTGTAGTCGCCGTTGTGCTGTTGGGCGTGGTTGGATTGGGACCGACGGTCTGGGACCGCGTGGAGGGATTCAAAGCGGGCAGCGACTACCGCATGCCGTACGAATTGAGCAGCGACTACTGGCTGTGGCGCCGCCACTGCGGCCAGGCGTGTGAGCAGAACAAGGTCCTCGTGGTCGGCGATTCGGTGATCTGGGGCCACTACGTGCCGCCGAACGAGACGCTCGCCCACTACCTCAACGAATTCTCCGGGGCGGGCCGGTTCGCGAACCTCGGCCTCGATGGCACCCATCCGGCGGCGCTAGCAGGATTGCTGCGATACTACGGCGCGGGCCTATCGGGCAGGACCGTTGTACTTCATTTCAACCCGCTGTGGCTGAGCTCCAGCAAGCACGACTTGCAGACCGACAAGGAATTCCGGTTCAACCATGCGGAGCTGGTGTCGCAGTTTGCGGTGAAGATCCCGTGTTATAAGGCCTCGACCGCCCAGCGTCTGCAAATCGTCGCCCGGCGGGAACTGCCGTTCGCCAACTGGGTGTCGCACCTGCGAACGGTCTACTACGAGGGCAAAGACCTCCAGACGTGGACGCTCGAACACCCCTATAACTGCCCTGTGATGCCGGTGACTCGCGGTTTGCCCGAGCCGGGCGGAATTCCGGAGCCGTCGGGCGGCACCTGGGTCGACAAGGGCGCGAAGAAGCAGAGTCTGTCCTGGGTCGCGCTCGACAGCTCTCTGCAATGGCGGTTCTTCCGCCAGGCCATCGAGCGGCTCCGGCAAGGGGGCAACAAGGTCTTCGTCCTCGTCGGGCCGTTCAACGAGCACATGTTGAACGAGTCCGACGCAGCCGCGTATGACGCCATCAAGAGCCAGGCCAAGGCTTGGTTCCGGACGAACGACGTCCCGTGTTTCGTCCCGGCCCCGTTGCCGGCGGAGCACTACGTCGATGCCAGCCACCCTATCGGCGCAGGCTACGCGCTGCTGGCGAAGCAACTGTGGGAACAACCGGCGTTTCAGACGCTCGTGGGAAAGCAATAAGGGGCAGGAGGTGGCCATGAGAATATCAAAAATCAAAAATCAAAGATCAAAAGTACAGATCAAAATCCAAAAGTGCCATCGCCGGAGGCGATTCCGCACTTTTGATTTTTGCATTTTGATCTTTGCGTTGGCTTCTTCGGCCGGTGCCTCCGACCATGCCCAATGGGGCCAGGCGTTCACTCGCAACATGGCCTCCGGCGAGACCGGGCTCGTGGACAGTTTCGATCCGGCCACCGGCAAGAACGTCAAGTGGGTCGCGTCGCTGGGCAGCGAGAGCTGGGCCACGCCGGTCGTGGCCCAGGGCCGGGTGTTCCTCGGGACGAACAACGATCCGCCGCGCGATCCGCGTCACAAGGGCGACCGCGGCGTGCTGCTGTGCCTCCGTGAGAAGGACGGCAGCCTCCTGTGGCAACTGGTGGTCCCCAAGCTCGGAGCCGACCCGTACCTCGACTGGCCGCGGTCGGGCATTTGTTCCCCGGCCACCGTCGAGGGCAACCGCGTCTACATCGTCACCAATCGCGGGGAAGCGGTATGTCTCGATATCGAGGGCCAGGCCAACGGCAACGATGGGCCGTACAAGGACGAAGGCCGGCACATGACCGCCAACGGCCGCTCATCGCTCGTCGCGCGCGGCTCGACTCTCGTCCCGCAGGACGCGAACGACGACAGGGGAGGGACGCTCGATGTCACGCCCATGGACGCCGACATCATCTGGCTGTTCGACATCCCGAGCCAGGCGGGGACCTGGCCGCACGACGGCGCCCACGGCTCGATCCTCATTGACGGCGATTTCCTCTACGTCAACACGAGCAACGGCCTCGACAGCGCGCACAAACGCATCCGCTGCCCCGATGGCCCGAGCCTGATCTGCCTGGACAAAAAGACCGGCCGGCTGCTGGCCCGCGACTACGAAGGCATCGGCCCGCGCATCTTCCACTCGACGTGGTCGCCGCCCGCGATGGGCGTGGTGAATGGCCGCAAGCTGATCTTCTTCTGCGGCGGCGACGGCGTGGTCTACGCCTTCGAGCCGCTGGGAACGGAAAACGAAGAAGGGATCAGGGGCCAGGGGTCAGGGGTCAGCCATCCGCTCCCCGACTCCCGACCCCCGACCCCTGACCCCCGACCCCTGCGTTGTGTCTGGCGATTCGATTGCGATCCGACGGGTCCCAAAGAGAACGTCCGCCAATACTTTGGCAACCGCCAGCAGAGCCCGAGCAACATCAAGAGCACGCCGGTCTTCGACAACAACCGGCTGTACGTCACCGTCGCCGGCGACATCTGGTGGGGCAAGAACCAGGCGTGGCTCCAGTGCATCGACGCGACAGAAGAAGGGATCAGGGGTCAGGGGTCAGGGATCGGCCCACCGACCCCTGACAGCCGACCCCCGACCCCTGACCCCCGTCTCCTCTGGTCCTGCGATCTGAAGGAGCACTGCTGCTCGACGCCGGCGGTCCGCGACGGCCTCGTCTACGTCGCCGATTGCGGCCGGCAGATCTCCTGCATCGACGCCGAGACGGGCAAGGTCTGCTGGACCCAGGAGGCCAAGGGCGACATCTGGGCCTCGACGCTGGTCGCCGACGGCAAGGTCTACGTCGGCACGAATCGCCGGGATTTCTGGATCCTGGCCGCCGGCCGGGAGAAGAAGGTCCTGTGCACCCTTGACCTGGACAGTCCCATCGCCGGCACCCCCGTCGCCGCCAACGGTGTCCTCTACGTCAACACGATGAGAAAGCTCTATGCCCTGCAGAAACCGTAGTCCGGCCACCTGGGGCCGGGGGGCAGGGCAATCGCATGTTCGCCTATGGAGCACTGCTGTCGGACAAAGATGGTGCGTGGTATGCACCCCACGGGCTACGGGCCATGCGTGATTCGCAGGGCGCGTACCACGCACCGCGCAAGCGGAAATAGCAAAGGGCCGTCGCTCGCAAAAGCAACGGCCCTGTTTGGAATCCTGGTATGCCGGCAAAGGTCCTGCCGTCTCCAGAGGTTGCCTAATTCTTATCTCCCGTGTACCACCGGCGCTCCACATCATCGCCGGTGGTCTCATTGAGAGTGCTGACGTGCCCATCCAGCCAGAGCATATTGAGTCTTCCGCCCGTCCGGTTGGCGTCGGCGTAGCGAACGTTGTGCCGGAAGATCTGCCGATAGGTGAAGAAACGGCTGCCGCCCTGGCGATACTGGGTCAGATTCATGGCGCCCTTGATATCGTTGTTGTGCAGGCTGTCGTCCGTGCCGCCCTCCGGCCGGGGTTCGGACATATCGTAGCAAAAGATGGCTTCGTCCTGTTTGTAGACGGTATTGGTGTTGCGGCCCCGCATCCTCGAGTGATAATTCAGGGCAAACGCCGACTCCCGAATCACTTTTTTAGGCTCCCGGCCGCCGTTGTTGTAGATCAATCCCTCCGGGACGTGCGTGAGGCTGGGGCATCCGAAGACGTTCAGGTCCTTGAGGTAGTCGTAGTAGTAGATCCCCCAGTACGTATCGCCAGTGGCGGTCCGCGGGGTAAACTGAACACCGGCGGTATTGAACCAGAGGAACCCGTTGGCGGAATTCGCCGGCGGCAGTTTCCGGTCGTAGGCATCCAGATACATCAGCATCGCTATGCCGATGCTCTTCAGATTGGACCGGCACGAAATATCCTTGACCTTTTCCCGCGCCTTGCTCAGTGCGGGGACGAGAACCGCCATCAGGATGGCGATGATCGCGATGACGACCAGCAACTCGATCAGGGTGAAGCCTCTTTGTTTGCGCATAACTACTTTCTCCTGCCTTCCCCAAGGTGCTCTTATAATATGTGTGTGTGAATGCTCGTGTCGAATGCGAATTGCAGTCCTCCAGCGAACAACACGCCCTGAAACTCGGTCAACTGCGTTTGCGTTTGTAGTGTCAGCATACCAGATTGCCGCCACGTTAGCAAGAGTACGGCCAAGGCTTTTCTGTTCCGTCCGAGAGTTTTTTTTCAATGGCCCGGTCAGAAGCTAAGAGAAGCAAGGGAGCCGCAGAGGACACAGAGGTCCCAGAGAAGAGAAGGTAAGAAGGTGGGAAACGAAGAAGATCAGAAGGCGCCCGGAGAAGAAGGTCGGAACATCTCCCGTTCCAGCCTTCCCACCTTTGCTCTTCTCTGTGTCCTCTGTGGCCAAAACCCCGTTTAGCCTTGGAGCGGGCCGTCGTTTCTTTCTTCGCCGCCGGGAGCACCGCCGCCGACCCGGCGAAATCCCGATTTTCCCATAGCAGAACAGGTATTTCCCGAAGGGCCGCCGTGGAGCGCGGAATCTTCATCCACAACAGACTGAATAGACCGGCATCGTGCTTCAGAGAACGAGGGGGAACGAAGGGCTCCGCGTCCCGGTTCCGCGGGTGTCATCCGTGCAATCTTATAGAAAAGATTAGCCAAACCGCAATTTCTGTTGACGCCGGTCCGTCCTTCGTGGTAGACTGCGTTTGACCTGTGCTTTTCATCCATGAAAACACGGCGACAGTGGTGTTTCGCCGTTCCGGAAGGAGGACAAAGGACACCAGGCACATCATCGTTTTCTCTGAGTGTTTTTTTCGCGCCGAGTCTGTACGCGTAAAGTGGACGGCCCGTCCTGCCGAGAATAGAGGGTGATACGCCCATTCCCACCGGGGCGAGCTGATTCGCGCGGGGATTGTGTCCGAACACGTTCTCACGGGGCATGAACCCGCGATCTTAAATGACAACGCAAGGGCAAATCTGGTGGTCGTGGTTGTCAAGAACACTTCAAGAAGCAGACAACACACACATGCATGTGTGCGGTCAAATCCAATACATCATCATGTTTGAAGGAGTAGTCTTATGGTCAAGAAGCTCACGTTTTTGTTGTGTTTGGGACTGGGAGTCGTCGCGTTCACGGCCGCACCGGCTTTGGCCCTGAACTTCGACATCCGGATCAGCAATGGCAATGACGATGCCGAAGAGCACCTCGGTGACGGCAGCATGGACATCACCAGCACTGACCTGGAGCTCCCGTATGAAGACGACGCCACTCCCAGCGCCACGGACGAGCAGCTTATCGGCTTGCGGTTCACGGTGCCGGTCCCCCAGGGCGCCCAAGTCAAGAAGGCGTATGTCGAATTCGAGATGGATGAGGCCAAGGGCAATGACAGGCCTGTGAACCTCATCATCGAGGCTCAGTTGGTCGCCAACGCACCGGCGATCTCCAGCACCTCCCGCGACCTGTCGAGCAGGGCCGCGCGGACGAAGGCCCAGGTGAAGTGGACCGTCCCCCTCAATCTGGCGGTGGACACCAAGTTCCAGAGCCCCGACATTTCCGCCATCATCAATGAGATCATCAGTCAGACCGGCTGGGCCAGCGGCAATGCTCTGCTTATCCTCATCCGCGACGACAAGAGTGCGGCCTCCAAGGGTATTCGCTGCACCGAAGCCGTCGAGGGGGAATCGACGGCGGCCGTTCTGCTACATCTCGAAATTGTCAGTCCGTTCGCATCGGAAGCCAACCCGGCGAATGGCGCCACCGGCGTCACCACGCCCCTGTTCAGTTGGACGGCAGGCGATGGGGCGGTTTTCCACAACGTGTATCTCGGCACGACTCCCAACCTGACCGAGGCCAATCTCGTCGCCAAGAATCAGCCATTCGCCATGTACTACCACGTCGCAGGGCTGGAGCCCGGCGTCACGTACTACTGGCGCGTGGATGAGGTGGATGGCGCCGGTAAGGTCAGCACGGGCGCCGTCTGGAGCTTCTCGAGTCCGTCGACGAAAGCTTATGCTCCGTCCCCCCAAAATGGCGGTAAATACGCACCAACGGACGTGAAGCTAACCTGGACGGCAGGTTACGGCGCCGTATTCCATACCGTCTATTTCGGCACCAGCTTCGCCGATGTCAACACTGCCAGCGGCGGAAAACCCCAGGCAGAGACAACGTACACCCCTGCCGGTCCCCTCGCCAAGGGTACGACGTATTATTGGCGGGTCGATGAAGTCGGCGCTCCCCCGGCTTCCACGGTCGTGAAAGGCAGCGTCTGGAGCTTCACGACGATGGGGGACATCAAGATTACCGATCCCGCCCTGATCGGCTGGTGGCCCTTCGATGAAGGCGCCGGCACCAAAGCCATGGACTTCTCCGGCTATGGCAACGACGGCACCTTTGGCGGCGGCGTGAAATGGGTCCCAGGCATCATGGGCAGCGCGATCGAGCTGGCCAACGGCTACGTGGCGATTGACGGCGTCGTCAACGATATCAAGAGCACCAACATTACGCTCAGTGCCTGGATCAAAACCACACAGGGTGGGGAGGGCAACCTCTTCGCCGCGAATGACAGCACCAGCGGTTACGCTTTGATGTTCGGCATTCAGGGCGGGAATCCCTATCGGTGGGACACCGCCGACCAGCAATTCCCTCCTGCCGTCAACAACAATGAGTGGCACATGCTGACCTACGTCAGGAGCGGGCCAACAGCATATATCTACGTCGACGGAGCCCTGCGCGCCACGGAGGCCACCAGCTTCACCTGGGCTTCAGTGACGCGCTGGTCCATCGGACAGGAGTGGGACGACTCGACCCCCAGCGACTTCTATAACGGCCTGGTGGACGATGCCCGCATGTACAACAAGGGCCTGTCGGCGGGCGAGGTCCTGGACCTGATGCGCGGTGATCCGCTGCTGGCCTGGAAACCGAATCCGGCCAGCGGTTCCACCGCGGACGTCGTAAAGGTGGCGGCTGGTTTGACCTGGTCGCCGGGCGAGAACGCCAAGCAGCACGACGTCTATTTCGGAACGGATAAGGCCGCCGTCCAGGGCGCCAACGCTTCCGACAAGACGGGGATCTATCGAGGCCGTCAGGCGGCGGCCGGCTATACACCCACCGAGACCCTCGCCTGGGGCACCGGGCCGTATTACTGGCGCGTCGACGAGGTCCTGGCGGATGGCACCGTCACTACGGGCGCCGTCTGGAGCTTCAGCGTGGCTGACTTCCTCTCGGTGGACGACATGGAAAGCTACGATGACGATCAGAATAGGATCTACGACACCTGGATCGATGGCTACGCCGATCAGTTCAAGTCGAGCGGCTCCACGGTCGGCAACCCTACCTCTCCGTTTGCCGAGATGACGATTGTCCATGGCGGCGCGCAGTCCATGCCGATGGACTACGACAACACCAAGGCGCCGTTCTTCAGCGAGGCCGTGCAGACCTTTGCCCCGCTGCAGGACTGGACCAGCAACGGCGTGGATACGCTGAGTCTGTGGTTCCGGGGCGTCGCGACCAACGGCGCCGGCAAGCTGTACGTGGCCGTTGAAGATAGCACTGCCAAAAAGGTTGTCGCCGCGAATCCCGATGCGGCAGCCGTCATGACGGCCAGTTGGAACGAATGGAAGGTCCCGCTGAGCAGTTTCGCCGGCGTCAATCTGGCCAAGGTCAAGAAGCTGTACGTCGGTGTCGGCGACAGGAATGCTCCCGTGAAAGGCGGCGCCGGTCGCATCTTCATCGATGACATCCGCTTGACCAAGGCGCCTAAGGCCGTCACTGGGCCAATCGACATCCCACTCGCCGTCGCGGGGGATGACGTTGAGGAACAGACTGCCAGTGGCTCCGTAGTCAACAACTCCGACCTCGAGATGCCCTTTGAGAGTGCCGGGACTACCATCGGCACGGTCCCGCAGGTCATAGGTCTGCGCTACACGGTCCCGATCGCCAAGGGCGCCAAGATCACCAAGGCCTATGTGGAGTTCACTGTCGACGAAATTAAAGGCGGCACACAGGTGGTGAACCTCGTCATCGACGGTCAATTGTCGGCAAATGCATCTGCATTCGCGACCACCACCACAAAGGACCTCACGGGCAGGGCCCGGACGAAGGCGAAGGTCGCTTGGGCCGTCCCCAACTGGACTACGGTGGGCGCCAAGTCCCAATCGGCGGATATCTCTGCCATTCTCAATGAGATCATCAGCCAAGGTGGCTGGGCCAGCGGAAATGCCATCGTCCTGATCTTCGCAGACGACCCGAGCAAACCCTCTGCGGGCGTTCGAGCTGCCGATGCCTTTGAGGATCAGAGCACTAACGCGGGCACCGCGCCTGTGCTGCACATTGAGGCTCAGTAAGCGGCGAACGCGGACCCGGCGGAAGGCCGGCAGATGTTCCGCATGGCGTACAGGATGGCCCCGGCAATGCAGTCGTAGCATGGGGCCCGGTAGATTCGGTGTTGGACGGTTGCGTCACGATGACGGCAAGTCCAGCCGAAGCGCAGAAAGTCGGGGCCCGGATGATCCGTTCATCCGGGTCCCGAATGTTTCGCGCCGCCTGAGTAACATAGGGATTTGGAGTGCGAAATGGCTGCGGGTGTACGGCTGAAACACGGTTATCCATTGAATCATTGAAGGAGGATTGTCATGGGCAAGAAGTTCGTTTCTCTGTTGTGTTTAGGATTGGGCCTGGTCGCCCTGACCTCCACGGCGGCGCTCGCTCGTAACTACGACATCTCCACTACTGCCGACGTCGAAGAGTATGTGGCCACCGGCGACCTGAGTTTTGGCAGCAGCGACCTGGAACTGCCCTACGAGGACAGCGTTGCCGCGGGCAACGAGCAGATCGTCGGGTTGCGTTACACCCTCCCGATTTCCAAGGGCGCCAAGATCACCAAGGCCTACGTGGAGTTCGCGTTCGATGAGGCCACACTGGGCACGAACCCGGTGAATCTCATCATCGAGGGCCAGTTGACGCTGAACGCGCCGATCTTCGAGGACGTGACCAAGAACATCTCCGGCCGCTCCCCCTGGACGAAGGCGCAGGTCAAGTGGGCCGCTGCCACTTGGACGATGGCGGGCCAGAAGATTCAGACGGCGGACATCGCCGCGATCATCCAGGAGATCATCGATCAGCCCGGCTGGGTGGGCGGCAACGCCATGGTCCTGGTCCTCCGCGATGACAAGAGCAAGCCCTCCACCGGTCTTCGCTGTGCCGCTAAGGGGCCGGTGATGCACCTGGAGGTCTTCAATCCCACGGCGTACGCGCCCAACCCGGCGGACGGCACCGTCGGTGTCTTCATGCCCCTGCTCAGTTGGACGAAAGGGGACGGCGCGGTTTTCCACAACGTCTATCTGGGCAAGACGCCGGACCTGACCCAGGCGAACCTCGTCGCACAGAATTCGTATGCCACCATGTACTATCACGTGGCGGGATTGGATCCTGGGGTCCAGTACTACTGGCGGGTGGACGAAGTGGATATCGCCGGCAAAGTCACCACGGGCTTCGTCTGGACCTTCGTCATGCAGGCCGTGACGGCCTACTACCCCACTCCAGCCGATGGCTCCGTGGATGTCTCGGTAGCACCGGTCCTGACCTGGCAGCCGGGCCAGGCCGCCGTCAAGCATCACGTGTACTTCGGGGATAGTCTCGACGCCGTCACCAAAGGGGCGGCGGGCACGGACAAAGGCGAGCAGGATTTGGCGAATGCGACCTACGCGCCGACGGGCCTCAATCCCGTGACGACCTACTACTGGCGCGTGGATGAGATCGGAGCGGGCGGCGTCGTCAAGACCGGCCCGGTCTGGAGCTTCACCACGCATCTGCCCGTGGATGACTTCGAGAGCTACAACGACCTTAAGAATCTCATCTACGACACCTGGATCGATGGCTACACCGACGGTCTGAGCAACTCGACGGTTGGAAACGCGACTGCTCCCTTCGCCGAGCTGACGATTGTCCGCAGCGGCAAGCAGTCCATGCCGATGGACTACGACAACACCAAAGCGCCCTTCTACAGCGAGGCCTACCAGGAATTCGCCCCCGTGCAGAACTGGACGGCCGATGGACTCGCCGACCTGAAGTTGGCCTTCCGCGGCAGAGGTGCCAATGGCGCAGGTTCGTTGTATATTGTCGTCCAGGACAGCACCAACAAGAGCGCCGTGGTGGTCTACCCAGCCCCAGGCGCGGTCACGACGGCCACCTGGACCGATTGGAAGATCCCGCTGAGCAGCCTGACCGGCGTGAACGTGGCCAAGGTCAAGAGGCTGTACATCGGCGTGGGCGACAAAGCCAGTCCGAAGGCGGGCGGCGCCGGGCGCATCTACATCGACGACATCCGCGTGACGAAACCGTAAACGTAAGTGAGGTACGATTGCCCCTTGGGGTGGGCGCGAAGGCGATGGCCGCCGCGCCCGCCCTTCTTTCGATGGATTCTCGGGCCAACCAACAGAAGACGACGCGCCACAGGGAATTTGGGTTGACACAGGTTTCTCTTTTGTGGTACACTTTACAGAGTTATAGATTTTCACTCTCGACAACATAGTTCGGTAACGCGCATTGTCTCACGAGGAGGAGCAGGCGTCAAACACGGGCTTGTCTGATCGTTCCGTGCCGATTACCCGCACGTACGCAGGCCCATCCTACGAGCTAACGATAACACGTGTGTTGGCGTGTAGCCAAGACATGGTCATTCATTGCATCCTTGAAGGAGGATTATCATGTGTAAGAGACTCATCTTTTTGTCGTGCCTGGCGCTGATGCTGAGCCTTGTTGGCTCCAACGCTTTCGGCGCGGTCCTTGATCTCAAGATCACGGCCGGTACCAACGATGCCGAAGAGCACCTCACCGCCGTCAGCCATGCTGCGGGGGAGATGGACGTTGGGAGCACGGACCTGGAGCTGCCCTACGAGGATGACGGGACTCCCAGTGCCACGGACCTGCAGCTCATCGGCCTGCGGTACAACGTCGCCCTTGCCAAGGGCGCCAAGATCAACAAGGCCTACGTGGAGTTCACCTGCGATGAAGTCAAGGGCGGCACCAAACCGGTGAACCTGATCATCGAAGGCCAGTTGGCGGTCAACCCGCCAGCCTTCGCCAGCACCGCCAAAGACCTTTCCGGCAGGGCCCCGTGGACCAAGGCGCAGGTCAAGTGGACCGTGGAAAATTGGACGACGGTAGGCCAAAAGTCGCAGACCCCGGACCTCACGGCCATCCTGCAGGAGCTCATGGCACAAGGTGGCTGGGCCAGCGGCAATGCCGTGGTCCTGGCGTTCCGAGCGGACCCGAACAAACCTTCGACCGGCCTTCGCTGCGCCGACGCCTACGAAAAAAGCACGACCACCTGCCCGGTGCTGCGCCTGGAGATCTTCAGCCCCGAGGCCAAGGACCCCAACCCGGCCAACGGTGCTCAGGAAGTGACCTCGCCGCTCCTCCAGTGGACGGCGGGCGACGGCGCTGTGTTCCATCAAGTGTATCTGGGCACGAAGCCGCAGTTGACCGACGCCGACAAGGCCGGCGTTCCGAGCCCCGCGCCCATGTATTTTCACGTCGCGGGCCTGACGCCGGGCACGACGTACTATTGGCGCGTCGATGAGACCGCCGCCGATGGCACGGTCACCGCGGGTCCCGTCTGGAGCTTCACCTCGATGTACGTGACGGCATGGTCCCCGAGTCCCGCCGATTGGGGCGTGTGGATGAGGAACGACACCACGATCAGTTGGAAAGCGGGTTCGGGGGCGGTTTCCCACAAGGTATACGGCGGCACCGATAAGGCCGCTGTCACAGCCGGCGCTGCGAGCGTCCTGCTGGCCACGCAGGCGGGAACCTCCTTCACCCTGGGTAAACTGACGCCGTTGACCGTCTACTACTGGAGAGTCGACGAGGTGGATGCCACGGGTAAGGTGGTCCCGGGTCCCGTCTGGACCATCAACGTGGTCGGCGCGAACACCGGTAGCTGGAGAACGGCGGCGGCCGCCACCGCGCCAGGCTTCCTGCGCACCTATGTAGCCGACGGCCTTTACGACATCGGCACCTTCGGCGGTGAAATGACCTACGAGTTCATCGTGCGCGGCAATCCGGACGAGAAAGAGGTCAGCCAGTGCCTGATCGGCCGGAGACAATTCGGCACCACGACGGTGGGGCTCAAGTACGAGCAGTGGAACAACACCAAGACCTACGGCGCCACCGTCTTCGGCGTGGCGGACTATGATTACAAGGTCCCCACCGCCCCCGGCGAGTACACCCATCTGGTCTTCGTTTCCAGCAAAGCGGCCAAGAAGACCGATCTGTACGTCAACGGCGTCCTCAAAGGCAGTGTCGCCACCGATATCACTTTGTCCGGCAAGGTCGGCATCGGCTACGGCGCCCAGGGCGCGGACGGCAGCGGGTCGTTCGATAACTTCGACGGCAGCATCTTTGGCGTGGCGATCTACGACAAGGCCCTGTCCGTCACCGAGATCGCGGCGAACTCTGTCGCGTTCCTCGTGGGTGGGCCGGAGGCTGTGACTATCGACATCCCGATTGCCGCCGCGGCGGATGACGTCGAGGAAAAGACCGCCGACAACAGCGTGACCCAGAACTCCGACCTGGAGATGCCCTTTGAGAGTGCCGGGACCACCAAGGGAACGACCCCACAGGTCATCGGCCTGCGCTACGCCGTCCCGGTGGCCAAGGGCACCCAGATCACCAAGGCCAGCGTGGAGTTCACGTGCGATGAGAACAAAGGCGGCACCCAGGTAGTGAACCTGGTCATCGACGGCCAACTGGTCGCGAACGCCCCCGCCTTCGGGACCGCCGCCAAGGACCTCACCGGCCGGACACCCCGGACCAAGACGCAGGTCAAGTGGGCGGTGGAGAACTGGACGACGGTAGGCCAGAAGTCCAAGACGCCGGACCTGGTGGCCCTCCTCACGGAGATCACCAGTCAGGACGGCTGGACCAGTGGCAACTCCCTGGTCCTGCTGTTCACCGATGACGCGAGTAATCCGTCCGCGGGCGTTCGCTGCGCCGACTCCAAGGAGGATCAGGATGGCAACGCGGGCACGGCGCCCGTGCTGCGTATCGAGGTTCTCATTCCCTGGACTCAGTAGATTCGGCGTTGGACGATGGCATCACGGTGATGACGAGTCCAGCCGAAGCGCAGAAAGTCGGGGCTCGGATGATCCGTTCATCCGGGCCCCGAATGTTTCACGCCGCTTGAGTAACACGGGGATTTGGAGTGCCAAAGGGCTGCGGGCGCTGCTCGCAGCCCTTGTCTTCTGGGCACGACCTGGCACTGCCCCCCTCTTTGACTTGTCCGGCGGAACGTGCAGAAAAATCGTCGATCCCCGGAATATTGGTTTGGCGCGGACCGGTCCGATGTGATACACTTCATATACCTGTAGATTCTCACTCTCGACAATACAGTTCGGTAACACGCATCGTCTCACGAGGAGGAGCAGGCGTCAAACACGGGCTTGTCTGATCGTTCCGTGCCGATCACCCGCACGTACGCAGGCCCACCCTACGAGCTAACGACAACCAGTGTATTGGTGTGTTGCCAAAACACGGTCATTTCTTTCATCTGTGAAGGAGGATTGTTATGGTTAAGAAGCTTTCCTTTCTGTTGTGTCTGGCGTTGACGCTGGGCCTTGTAGGCTCCCAGGCGTTCGGCGCGACGCTCGATCTGCGGACCAGTGCCGGCAGCAACGACGCCGAAGAGCACCTCACGGCCGTTAGCCACGCTCTGGGGAGTATGGACGTTGGGAGCACGGACCTGGAGATGCCCTACGAGGATGCCGGGACCCCCAAGGCCACGGACCTGCAGCTCACGTGTCTGCGGTACAACGTCGCCATTCCCAAGGGCGCCAAAATCACCAAGGCGTATGTGGAGTTCACCTGCGACGAGACCAAAGACGGCACCAAGCCGGTGAACCTGATCATCGAGGGCCAGTTGGCGGTCAACCCGCCGGCCTTCGCCGGTACTGCCAACAACCTTTCCAGCAGGTCGCCGTGGACCAAAGCCCAAGTCAAGTGGGCCGTGGAGAATTGGACGACGGTGGGCCAGAAGTCCAAAACGCCGGACATTTCGGCGGATTCTCCAGGAGCTTATCGATCAGGCCGGCTGGGCCAGCGACAACGCCCTGGTCCTGGCGATCCGGGACGACCCTGCCAACCCTTCGACCGGCACTCGCACCGCCGATGCCTTTGAGGATTCAACAACGACCTGTGCTCTGCTGCACATCGAGGCCGTCGTGGCCAAAGCCACGAAACCGGACCCGGCCAACGGCGCCCAGGAAGTGACCTCGCCGCTGTTCCAGTGGACGGCGGGAGACGGTGCCATTATCCACAAGATCTACCTCGGCACGAACCCGACAATCACCGAGGCGGACCTTGTCGCTCCGGCCATGCCGGCGCCGATGTACTTCCACGTCGCGGGCTTGACGCCGGGCGCGACCTATTATTGGCGTGTCGATGAGATCGATGCGGCCGGCAAGGTCACTACGGGCGACGTCTGGAGCTTCAGCGTGATGCCCCTGACGGCGCACCTCCCGACTCCGGCCGACAAGGCCGTGGACATCAAGACCACGGGCCAGTTGAAGTGGACCGCCGGCCAAGGCGCCGTGGCGCACACGGTGTACCTGGGCAGCGATAAGGCCGCCGTCGAGGCCAGCGCCGCGAGCGTCCAAGTTGCGGCGGGGGCTGGCCTGACCTACAATTTCACCGGGCTCAAGCCCTTCACCACCTACTACTGGCGTGTCAATGAGATCGACAGCACAGGCAAGACGATTGCCGGTCCGGTCTGGAGCTTCAGCACGGTCAACTACGTGTCGATGGCGGATGCCGCGGTCACGCTGAACTACAACAACAGCGCCGCGCCGTTCCTCTCCCAGGCGACGCTCACCGGCGAGACCGATTGGACCGCCTACGGCCTCTCCGACCTGGTCGTGCAGTTCACGGGCCGGGCGGCGCCCACGGGCGGTGTCGTCTATAACGATGCCAACCAGGTCTACAAAGTGACCGCCGGCGGCGCGGACATTTGGGGCACTTCCGACCAGTTCCAATTTGTCTTCAAGACCCTCACCGGTGACGGCACGATGGTCGCCCGGGTCACCAATATCGGCCCCGGCACCAACACCTGGGCCAAGGGCGGCGTGATGATCCGCCAAAGCCTCGCGGCCGGCTCGACCCACGCCTCCATGGTTCTCAGCGCCAATACCGATGGGACCGCAGGCAACGGGTACAGTTTCCAGCGGCGACTGGCTGCTGATGGTGCATCCACGTCCAACGATGGCACCGCTCCCGCCATCAAGCCCCCGTACTGGGTGAAAATCGAACGTAAGGGCACTGCCTTCTCCGCCTCCATTTCCCCGGACGGCAAGACCTGGACCGCGGTTGGTACGGCACAGACCATTGCCATGACGGACCCCGTCTACATGGGCTTGGCTGTGACCTCGCACGATGCGGCCACGATGAGAACCGTTACCTTCGATAATGTCACCACGACGGGCACTGTCGCTCCTGTCGGCCCGTTCTCCGTGACGGACGATATCGGCATTGCCAGCAACGATCCTCAGCCGATCTATGCGGCGGTCGAGGACAAAGCGGGCAAGGTCGTTTCCGTCAACTTCGGCGATCCTGCCGCCACGCAGATTGCACAACCGTGGACCTGGAAGATCCCGCTGGGCGCGTTTGCCGGTGCGGACCTGAAGAATGTCGCCAAGCTGTATCTGGGCGTCGGTGATATCCTGAAACCCGTGGCCGGCGGCAGCGGCGTCGTCACGTTCAACAGCGTCAAAGTGGTCCAGCCGGCCATTCTCACGAAGGGCACAGACGTCACTGCTCCGGGCGACAACGTCCTGGGCGTTCCCAATAACGTGAACTGGCCGGCGGCGGAGCCCCCCTGGCTGGCGATCGACAACAGCACCGCCACGAAGTTCCTGCACTTCGACGGCAAAACGAGCCCCGTCGGGTTCCAGGTGCAAGTCCTGGCCGGGCCGACCATCGTCACCGGGCTGACCTTCACGACGGCCAACGATTCGCCGGAGCGCGACCCGGTCGCCTTCGAGCTTTCCGGCTCGAATGACGGCTTCAAAGGCCCGTGGACGCTGATCGCCAAAGGCGACATCGCGGACTTCAAGGGCGCGACGGCATGGCCGCGTCTGACGAAGGGCACGACGCCGATCACGTTCCCCAACGCGGTCGCGTACAAGTTCTACCAGGTCATGTTCACGGCGGTCCGGACCCCGGCAACGGCGAACAGCATGCAGATTGCCGAAGTGGAGCTGCTCAACGGCGGCGCCAACGTCATCTGGGTGTCGGATGCTTATGACGACAAGCCGGATGGTGTCCAAGACGACCAGGGTTGGGTGGACTTCCTGAAGGCCCAGGGCTACAACGTCGATTACACCAAGGGCGCCGCGCTCGGCAACGGCTACTGGCGGACCCTGGACCAGGCCAAGATCGATACCCTGAATGCCGCTGATTTGGTAATTGTCAGCCGCAACTCCAACAGCGGCGACTACATCAACGGCACAGAGCCGACGCAGTGGAACTCCGTCAAGGCCCCGCTGATCCTGATGAATCCCAACTTCACCAGGAGCAGCCATTGGAAGTGGTTCAACACGACGACCATCAATAGCACGCTCCCGGTGATGCAGCCAGTCGATCCCAAGAACCCCGCCTTTGCGGGCGTGACGCTGGATGCGAAGGGTCAGATCCAGGCGCTCGTGGCCGGCGCGACTTCCTCGTTCCCGGGCACGGCGGATGCCGGCAACGGCACCGTGATCGCCAAACGAGCGGATGCCAGCGACGTCTGGATCGCCCAGTGGAACGCCGGTGCCGAGTTCTACAAGGGATCGGGCCAGATTCCCGCAGGGCCGCGCGTATGGTTCGCCGGCGGCACGCTGGAAGTGGTTCCCACGATCGGTCGCGGCGAGCTGAACCTCACGGACAGCGGCAAGGCCGTGTTCCTCAACGTGATCGATATGCTGATTCCGTAACGTAGCATCCTGTGAAACCCCCGTGATTCGCAGGGGAATTCGATTTCCGAAGGGCTGTGGGCGATGCTCGCAGCCCTTTTCTTTTGCGCCGGGTTTTTTGTGTGCGCCTCATCACAAAGAACAAAGAAAGGACAAAAAACCGCACGAATGGTGAATTCGAGCTTGGCGCGAGCCGATGCATTATGTTAAACTGCGTGGTGTCCTGGGGATGTTCGTTCTCGAAAACGCGCTTCGTCAACAATTCATAGTCACGCAAGGAGGAATAGGCATAGAGCACGGGATGGTTTCCGCCATTGGACTGTTCCGTGTAGGATCTGTGCACGCACGTCCGGCCAGTGACGGCAACTGGGTGTCGGGGAACCGCCGGCGCGATACTGGGTGAGCGGTGCACGGTCCATCAAGAAACTCAATTCAGAAGTGGATTCGCGGAACGCGGCAGGGATCGTGAGCCGTTTTCAAGGCAAAGAGCATGGGTGTTCTGGCGTGTGGCCGGGACACGGTTTTTCACTGCCACATTGAAGGAGGATTCTCATGTGTAAGGAATTCACCGCTCTATTGTGTGTCGGACTGGGAGTGATTGTGCTGACCTCGGCGGCCGCTCTCGGTTTCGGCTACGACATCCGAATCGCTGCCGGTATGGACGATATCGAGGAGTATGTACCCGCCGGAGGCATGTCTGGGACCAGCAGCGACCTGGAGATGCCCTATGAGAATGACGGCACTCCCCCGACCGCGGAACAGGTCATCGGTGTGCGGTGGGCGGTCCCGGTTGCCAAGGGCACCAAGATCACCAAGGCCTATGTGGAGTTCACCTGCGACGAGACCAAAGGCGGCCTGAACCCGGTGAATCTCATCATCGAGGGTCAGTTGATCGCCAACGCCCCGCAGTTCACGACGGCTACCGCCAACGTCACCAGCAGGACCCCTCGGACCAAGGCGCAGGTCAAGTGGGCCGTTGTCAATTGGACGGCGGTGGGCCAGGTATCTCAGACGCCGGACATCTCGGCGATTGTCCAGGAGATCATCGATCAAGCCGGCTGGACAGCGGGCAACGCCCTGGTCCTGATCATCAGGGACGACAAGAGCAACCCCTCGAAGGGCATTCGCTGCGCCGACGCCTATGAGGATTCCACAACGACCTGCGCTCTGTTGCACGTTGAAGTCTTCAACCCCGCCGCATCGGGGCCCAAGCCGGCCGATGGCGCCGTCGGTGTTACCACGCCTCTGTTCGAATGGACCAAAGGCGATGGGGCGATTTTCCACAACGTCTACTTCGGCACGACTCCGGACCTGACGGCAGCCAATCTCGTCGCCCCGAACCAGCCGTTCGCCATGTACTTCCATGTCCCGGGGCTCGAGCCAGGCGTCAAGTATTACTGGCGTGTCGATGAGGTCGATGCGACGGGCAAGGTCACGGCGGGCGCCGTTTGGAGTTTCGCCTCCGAACCCATCGTCGCTTATGCACCCAAACCGGCCAACGGCGCTGCGGCCCAACTTCCCGGCTTGGTCCTGAACTGGCTGCCGGGCAAAGACGCCGTCAAGCATCAGGTCTTCTTCGGCACCGATATGGCGGCCGTCACCAGCGGCGCCGCTTCGGCCAACAAGGGCACGGTGTCCGAGACCAAGTTCGACACCGGCGCTCTCCGCGCCTCCACGACCTACTATTGGCGCGTGGATGTCGTGAAGGCCGACGGCAAGACCGTGGCGGGCGACGTGTGGAGCTTCAGCACGGCCGTTGCCGGTCCCGCCAACAAGATCGAGGCTGACGTTTGGCTG
>Ga0315286_10000733_pt1 | contig 28416 bp, 36 predicted proteins | sample YL17G10_0_MG_FD_205038 | JGI IMG/M metagenome (GOLD analysis project Ga0315286, IMG submission 205038) | Sediment microbial communities from Yellowstone Lake, YNP, Wyoming, USA - YL17G10_0 | ecosystem: Environmental > Aquatic > Freshwater > Lake > Sediment | place: USA: Wyoming | collected... | reverse complement strand
TATGCTAGTGTTATATACCCTTTTCGATGCCTTCTAGTGAAAGGTGCCAGAAATGCCGAGCAAACCTTATGTGAAGCTGAACGCCGGTGACCCCGACGTCGAGGCCCCGAAGTACGCCATCGAGGCGGCTCAGGAAGCCATAAAGAAGGGTGGAGACTGGACCCACTACGGCGGGAACGAGATACCGAAGCAGTTCCGCGAGGCGGTCGTCGACTACTACAAGAAGTGGATAGGTCCCGAGTACAAGGAGTCGCAGGTCATCCCCGTGGCGGGGAGCAGCGCGGCGCTCTACATTGCCATGGCCGCCGTCCTCAAGGAGGGTGACGAGATCATCCTCTGGGAGCCAAGCTACAGCAACCACTACGTCATGCTCAAGGACATGGGCATCAAGATGCAGATCCCCGAGCTGCCCAGGGAGAAGAAGTATCACATGGACCTGGATAAGCTCTCCAGCTACGTGACGAAGAAGACGAAGGCGGTGCTTGTCTGCAACCCCAACAACCCGACGGGGTCGGTCTACACGAAGAAGGAGATCGAGGCGGTCGGCGACCTCGCAGAGGACCATGATCTGGCCATCTTCTCGGACGAGATCTATCTCCACTACGTCTACGACGACAACAAGTTCGTAGCCCCGAGCACCATCGGGAACCTGAGGGAGAGGACGATCAACGTCATGAGCTTCAGCAAGACGTTCAGCATGACGGGCTGGAGGCTCGGCTACGTTATAGTGCCTGATAAGTACTTGGCGAAGGCGCAGACGGTGGCGAAGGTCACCGCGCCTCGTCCGGCGACCTTCATCTACCCTGCGGGTGTCGCCTGCCTGCGTGGGGACTTCAAGTACGTCGAGGAGAGGCGGAGGGAGTACTCGGCTCGCCGCGACTACTTCACGAAGGCTATCGACGACATGGGTATGCCCTGCCACAAGTTCGAGGGTGCCTTCTACGCGTGGTTCGACGCCCGGAAGTATGGGTTGAAGAGTGAGGAGTTCATCGCGAAGCTGGAGAAGGCGGAGAACGTGGCGCTGAGCAGCGGAGCGGCGTTCGGGACGAAGCAGGAGGGCTTCATCAGGGTGCCGATGACGGCGCCGATACCGGTCCTCAAGGACGTCGTGGAGCGCGTCGACCGCTTCACGAAGAAGCTCTAAACGGCGTCTCCACCTTTCCCCTCATCATCTTGACGCTGTGCGTCGGTTTAGCGATTTTAACGAGTGTTTCACGGTCAGAGAGACGATTAGGGTTGAAGGGACTCGGGAACAGGTCATCAGGGGCACCCCCCTCCCTATATTTTTTATTTGGATGGGTGTGTGGTTTACCCATGCTCGTTTTGAGCGATCGGGATATCGCGAAGCTGCTGACGATGGGTGAGGCGATCGAAGCGGTGGAGGGGGCCTTCGCCCAACTCCACAGGGGGAAGGTAGTGATGCCGACGCGTAGCACCATAATGCTGCCCCGGTATAACGGGAGCATCAGCTTCATGCCCTCGTACCTCGACGAGTCGGGGGCGCAGGCGACGAAGATCATAAGCATCTACCCGGACAACCCGAGGCGGGGGCTGCCGACGACGGCGGCGTGGATCGTGGTGAACAACCCCGAGACGGGGCAGGTGGAGGCGTTCATGGACGCCACGTACCTCACGGGTGTGAGGACCGGCGCGGTCTCAGGGGTTGCGGCGAAGTACCTCGCGCCAAAGGACGCCAGGGTAGCCGCCGTCTTCGGCGCAGGCGCGCAGGCACGCAACCAGGCGTGGGCCGCCGCCACAGTCAGGAGGCTCGACGAGATCAGGGTCTACGACCCCATCAAGCCGGCGGTGGATAGGTTCGCGGAGGAGATGGGGGAGAGGCTCGGGATACCCATCGTGAAGGCGGCGAGCGGCGAGGAGGCGTGCAGGGGCGCGGCCATGGTGCTCACGGCCACCACCTCGAAGACACCCGTCGTGAAGAGGGCGTGGCTCGGAGATAAGGTCCACGTCTCGGCCATAGGCGCCTTCTACCCGGACTGGAGGGAGTTGGAGACGGGGATAATCGCGGACGCCAAGGTGGTCATCGACGAGTGGGAGGCCATCAGGCTCGAGTCGGGTGACATCCTGATACCCATACAGGAGGGCGCCATAACGGAGTCCCACATACACGCCGAGCTGGGCGAAATCGTCACGGGCGAGAAACCAGGGAGGACACCCGAGGACGGCATCACCGTCTTCAAGAGCGTCGGCGTAGCCATACAGGACTCATCCGTCGCCAACCTAGTGCTCAAGAAGATACGGCAACGCTAGTCTTGGATGAGGCCTTGCTGTCTGATCTTCTCCCTCACATCGGGCGGCAGGAGCTGGTATGTGTCCTGCAGCTCGTTCCAGTCAAGCATCTCCCACCACTCGGGGCGGGTAAGCTTGATCGAGGGGTTGATCACCTCGATCTTCACGAGGTCGCCATCGTGGAACGGGAAGTTCTCGTCGCCAACAACGCTCTGCGGGATGTAGAGACGTGCACCCGACTTCTCGAAGAACTTGATCTTCGAGACCGCCACCCTCTTCATGCTACCTCGATGAGGATTAGACGGATAAACGTATAAATATTTAGTATTACTAGATTTACTAAGTATAAATTTTATATCTATATAAATTATAGAGGGTATAGATTGGAGAAGAGCAGTAGACCAGATCAGATCGCAGGCCTAGTCGCACCCTACAACGCCTGCGGTGGGTCGATTTACGCACATCAGCCACTGCCACTCATTCGGAAGAAATTTGGCGAACCCTACAGAGAATACGCGAAAAAGATCATAGAGGATCTCGTAAAGTCGGGTTACGCTACACCGCATAAGGGCAGAAACGTCTCCTTCGCGATCACAAAGACAGGCGTAGCAAAGTTGCGAGAACTTGGATTAGCTCCTTGAGACTCAGTTATTAATCCGAAGCGGTGCCTACTTCTTCAGTGACTGATTTGCGCATAGATGTCATCATGTTGATCGGCGGTCTGCCCGAGGCGGACCTGAAGAAGAGGCTAGAGATTCTCCGTAGTTACGCGTCTCCGGGTACCGAGGTGAGGCTCATATTGACGAGGAACCCGCCGCCTTCCGTTGATTCGCTGGCGGAGATGGAGCTGGCGGCCCCGGGGATTCTTGAGCGCGTCGTGCAGTCGGAGAGGGATGGCGCCGACGCCGTGCTCATCTGGGGCGGCCACGACCCCTCCCTGCTCTCGGCCCGGAGCCTCGTTGACATCCCCGTGATAGGACCAGGGAGCGCTTCCATGCACGTCGCCTCCTTCCTAGCCGACTACTTCAGCCTAATAGTCCAGCTCCCCGAGGTGGAGCAGCTAGCATGGCGCCAGATAAGGGACTACAGGCTGGAGGAGAAGTGCGTCGGCGTCTACAGCGTCGACATCCCCGTGCTGGAGCTGGGGAAGCCAGATAGCTACGACGCGGTCAAGGAGACGGTGATAGAGTCGATTGAGGACGGGGCGGACGCGGTCTGCTTCGGCTGCATGGCCCTCAACAACCACGTGGATAGGCTCACGGAGGAGCTTCGGGAGTCCCACCCGGGAGCGACAATCGTGCATCCTGGGAGGACGTCGATCAAGATGGCGGAGATGCTCGTCGAGTTGGGCCTGACCCAGAGCAGGTTCACCTACCCGAGCCCACCGAAGCCCGTCAAGCTCTGACCCCGGTGTTGCCGATGCACCCTATGAGGCGCAGGGACAAGGAGATCACCGACGAGGCCGAAGTGAGGGGAATCCTCAATGAGGCAAAGCATGTAACCGTGGCGATGAGCCTCGGCGACGCGCCGTACCTCGCCACGCTGAGCCACGGCTACGACGGGGACCGAAACTGCGTCTACTTCCACTGCGCCCCCGAGGGGAAGAAGGTGGAGATTCTGAGGGCGAACCCACGCGTCTGGGGCCAAGCCCTAGTGGACAACGGCTACCAGCAGGGGAGCTGCGACCACCTCTATAAGACCGCCCAGTTCCACGGCAGGGTAACCTTCGTCGAGGATCAGGAGGAGAAGGAGCACGCCCTGCGCGTCATGATCAGGCACCTCGACGATGCCCCCGAGAAGATCATCTCTGAGCAGATCACGCCCCACTCCACGGGGCGCATCCTCATCGGCAGAATAGACATCGACCACATGAGCGGGAAGAAGGCCGACAGGGTGATAGTTCAGCTCTGACGGCCATCATTTCCCCGGATCATGAATAGTAGTGCATCGACGCCGTATTCCCTCGCCCGCTTCGCAAGGTACACACTATCCAGCTCCGAGCCCATTAGGACCAAGACACTCTTGACATCCAGCTCATCCTGCTCCATCCGGTCAGGGCGGGCCAGTTTGGAGACGATGAAGTCCTCGGGGCCGATGACCCAGAAGTTGATTCCGCCGCTCTCGACCCTCCTGCGACGACTGAGGGTCTCCCCGTTCCAGTTGACGCCGTCGGGGCGAAGCCACAATTCAATCTCCAGACCCGCGTTTTCGTCGACGAAGATGGAGACGGGGTTTCTGTACGAGCAGAACGTCGGCTTCAAGCCGTATTCTCCGGCGATGCCGAGGAGCCGCCGGTAAGCCTCCTCAGTGGGTATATAGGCGGCTACGTCGAGGTCGAGCGTCGACCTTATCCTGCCGTAGAATGGGAGGGCGAAACCCCCGAGGACCATGTAGTCGAGCCCAGCGCCTTCAAGTAGCTCGACGATATCACCGAGCGCCCTTTGCAGACCGGACATGCTCGTTCAACTCCAGGAACAGCTTGAAGGGGTCGAGGCCCCTCGCCCTCAACCTCGAGGCGTACTCGGCGTCCGCCGTAGCTCGCCTGAGGGCGGTGGGCGTTGCCTTGAGCGTAATGTTGCCCAAGCGGTTATGCATCTTGAGGTACTCCTCGCCCAACACCGTTGCGGAGACGATGACGCGTGGCCTCCCCCTGCCGCCTCCCTTCATAACGCGTTTCTCGACGAGCCCCCTCTTTTCCATCTCGGCAACCGCCGCGATTACGGCCTTATTCCTCATCTTGATGGAGGCGACTAGTTCGGAGACGCTGCGTGGGGTCTTCGTCATGGTTAGTATCTTAACTGCGGCCTCGGAGTCCATTTTATTTCCCAATGGGAAATAAATTATCGGGGGCTAATAACCCTTCCCCCACCACTACCTATAAACCTCTGCGGGGAGTAGAAACAAGGATTCAACCGGAGTGAAGCCGTTGGCAAAGAAATTCAACGTTAAGGTGGACGAGGCGACCTGCAAGGGCTGCGGGATCTGTGTCCACATCTGCGAGACGAAGGGCGGTAAGAACCTGAGGTATGGGCAGAAGAGGACCCTGCTCGGGGGCGCCCTCCCCGAGGGAGCCGACAAGTGCACCGGCTGCCGCTGGTGCGAGCGATACTGCCCAGACTTCGCCATAACAATCGAGGAGGAGCAAGTCGATGTTTAAGCCGGGTAAACATCTAGTACTGGGCAACATAGCCTGCGCCGAGGGGGCGCTGCGCGCCGGGTGCCGACTATTCGCCGGCTACCCCATCACCCCCGCCAACGAGATCACCGAGTACATGAGCGGCGAACTACCAAAGGCGGGTGGCTACTTCCTCCAGATGGAGGACGAGATAGCCAGCATCGCCGCCTGCATCGGGGGCAGCTGGGCCGGCGCCAAGGCCATGACGGCCACGAGCGGCCCCGGCTTCAGCCTCATGCAGGAGAACCTGAGCTACGCCCACATGACGGAGACGCCGCTCGTCGTCGTCGACGTACAGCGCAGCGGCCCCTCGACGGGGCAGTCGACGGATGCATCCCAGCAGGACTTTTACCAGGCCCGCTACGGCGCCCACGGCGACTACGAGATCATAGCGCTGAGCCCCTGGAGCGCCCAGGAGATGTTCGACCTCACGGTCCGCGCCTTCAACCTCGCCGAGCAGTACAGGACCCCCGTCTACTTCCTCGCCGACGGGATGATCGGTCACATCAAGGAGGAGCTCGTCATCCCCGAGAAGGTGGAGATAGTGAACAGGAAAGCCCCATCTGGGTCGAGCGTCACCCCCTTCGGCACTGATGATCCCTCACTCGTCCCCGAGATGCCCAGATTCGGCCAAGGCTACCGCCTCCAGGTCACGGGCAGCAGCCACCGCCCCACAGGCGTCCGCGACTACTCGCCCAAGGTCCACGCCGAGAAGGTCAGGCGCATAATGAAGAAGATAGCGCAGGCCGAGCCCAAGATCAGGGACGTCGCCAAGGTTGACCTCGACGACGCCAAGGTGGCGGTGGTCAGCTTCGGCGCAAGCGCTCGCCCCAGCTACGGGGCCGTCAAGAAGCTCCGCGAGGAGGGCATCAAGGCGGGTCTCCTCAGGCTCAAGACCCTCTGGCCCCTCCCCGAGGAGGAGTTCACCAACCTCGCCAACAAGGTCGACGCCATCCTCGTCGTCGAGATGAACGCGGGGAAGCTCGTCAGGGAGGTCCAGCGCGTCGCATGCGGTGAGACCAAGATCGCCTCGCTCACCCGCCTCGGCGGGGTCACCCCGACGCAGGGTGACATAGCCCAGGAACTCAGGAGGCTCGCGCAATGAAGAACCTAGGACAGCTGAAGGCCGACTACATAGTCCAGAACCTGACCGCGTTCTGCCCCGGCTGCGGGAACGGCATGATACTCAACTGCTTCGTCCGCGCCGTCGACGACCTCGGCTGGAACGTCAACGATATGCTCTGCGTCTCGGGCATCGGGTGCAGCAGCTGGATACCGAGCCCCCACTTCAGGGGCGACACTCTCCACACGACCCACGGGAGGGCGCTGGCGTTCGCTACGGGTGCGAAGGTCTTCAACCCCTCGCTGAAGACGGTGGTCTTCACGGGTGACGGGGATGGCGCGGGCATCGGTGGGAACCACCTCATCCACGCGGCGCGCCGAAACATCGGCATCACCTGCATACTCGTCAACAACTTCAACTACGCCATGACGGGCGGCCAGATCGCCCCAACGACCCTACACGACGCCAAGACGAGCACGAGCCCTTACGGCAACCCCGAGCAGCCATTCGACATCGCCAAGCTCGTCGCCGCAGCAGGCGCCACATACGTCGCCAAGTGGACCACTAATCACGTCCTCGAACTCACGCGGAGCATGAAGGAGGCGATGCAGAACCCCGGCTTCAGCTTCATCGAGGTCCTCAGCCAGTGCCCGACGCAGCAGAGGAACATCCTCGGCATACGTGCCCCGGCGCAGGAGCTGCCAAGCAGGCTGCTCGACATGCTCACCGAGAGCACATATCTAGCCGATAGGCAGGAGAAGGACTACGTCTACGCCGTCCCCTCGGGTGAGCCCGAGGCCGCCCTCAAGGCGATTGTGAATGCCCTCGGCGACACGGGGAAGGCGCAACTCGTCGACCACCTCACACTCGGCAGGGTCGCCCGCGTCGACGCCACAAACATCGAGGCAGCGAAGGCAAAACTCAGCATACCCGAGGTAAAACGCGTAGCCGAAAACTGCGAGGGAAAGCAGGAGATAGGCGTCTTCGTCAGGAAGCAGCGCCAAGAGTACACGGAGGCCCTGCGCGAGGTCGGCAGACGCGCCAGAGGTGAACAGTGATGCAGACGAACATAATGATCAGCGGCACCGGCGGCCAGGGCATCCTCGCCGCCGCCGACTTCCTCAGCGAGGCACTATTCAGGAACGGCTTCCACGTCGTCGGGACACGCAGCTACGGCGCAGAGGCGCGCGGAGGCAGTGCCCAGAGCGTCGTCATAGCCAGCGACGCGGAGATATACGACATCCAGTTCGAGGCGAGCGACGCGATGCTCGTCCTCAGCCTCCCCGCCTACAGGAAGTACGTGGGCGTCGCCCGCAAGGGGAGCCTCGTCATGGTCGACAGCAGGATACTCGCCCGCCTCAAGCCGGAGGAGGTCAGGAAGGACGTGGAGACCATCGCGGTCCCCGCCGCGGACCTCGCCGAGAAGCTCGGCAACCCCATCGTCGCCAACATGGTCATCCTCGCCGCCTACACGAAGAAGACGGGGATAATCACCCTCGACCAGCTCCGCGACGCCGTTAAGGCGCTGATGAGGCCCCAATTCCACGACATCAACATCAGGGCGATAGAGGCCGGCGCCCAGGCCGCTTGAGGGATCGGCACGAGCAGGGAGTACCCGGCACACCCCATCCCCGGCGTAGCGGGCATCGTCGTCCGCGGCGACGAGGTCCTCCTCGTCCAGAGGGGAAAGGAGCCCAGCAGGGGGAAGTGGGGCATCCCGGGGGGCGTCGTCGAGGTCGGTGAGACCATCGAGGACGCACTCGTCAGGGAGGTCCGGGAGGAGACGGGCTGCGAGTGCACCCCCGTCAAGCACCTCACCACATTCGACTCGATCCGCCGAGACGACGACGGCCGCGTACACTGGCACTACGTCCTCTTCGAGTACCTCTGCCGCTACGACTCGGGGGAGCCCCACGCCAGCGACGACGCCGTCGAGGCACGCTGGGTACACCTCGACAAACTAGACAGCGTCGACATAATGGAGTCGACCCGCCGCTTCGTGGAGAAGACAGCCCGCGAAGAGGGGCTCATCTAACCAATTGGATACGGTTTATATATTCTCTCATCCATCTGGATAAGTAGATGCGTCATGTCCGCCGACGTTGAGCTGGACGCCAATGGGCTAAGATGCCCCCTACCCATCATGAAGGCCACCAAGGCCATCAAGGAGATGAAGCCGGGGCAGACACTCAGGGTCACGGCGACCGACCCGGGCTCGAAGAGGGACTTCGAGGGCTGGGCCAAGAACGGCGGACACACCCTACTCAGCGTTGAGGAGGGGAACAGCGTCTACACATACACGATAAGGAAGGGATGAAATGAGAGAAGAGAAGAAGCCGAAGAAGATGGCGATCATAGTTCACTCGGGTAGCCTCGACAAACTCTACCCCGTATTCATGCTCAGCAGCACGGGGGCCGCCATGGACGTGGAGACCCACTTGTTCTTCACGTTCTGGGGGCTGATGGCCCTGAAGAAGGGCGGGCTGGAGTCCGCCGGGCTCCCCAGCCTCATGACCATCGGCACGGACGTGATGAAGGGCAAGATCAGGGACGCCAAGGTCCCCACCCTCACCGAGCTCCTGAATATGTGCAGGCAGATGGGCAACGTCAAGATATACGCCTGCAGCACGACGATGGAGATAATGGGGGTGAAGAAGGAGGACCTCATCCCGGAGGTCGACGACATCGTCGGCGCTGCGACCTTCCTCGCCATCGCCCTCGACAGCGACGTCCAGCTCTTCATCTAGGTGCCACCGATGGCGCGCCTCACCATCCTGCTCTGCCACAGCCCGTTCCACCACGAGTCCGTCGACGAGGCAATCGAGATCGGGCGCGAGGCGCTGAACAGGGGGCACGGCGTCGACCTCTACCTCATGATGGACGGCGCCTACGCCGTCTACAACAAGCAGAACGGCGAGCCGTTCAACGTCGAGGCAGTCTACCAGAGGCTCTCCGACCTCATGGGGAAAGGGGCGCGTGTCGTCCTCTGCAGGGTCTGCGCCGAGCTCAGGGGAATCAGCGAGGAGAACATCCCGAAGGGCATAGAGGTGGGCGGATTATTCGACCTCAGCGAATCCATCTCCGACTCGGACGCCGTACTCAGCTTCGCTGGGAGGGGATGACCACGCCCGAGAAGACGCTCCTCATAGTCATCAGGTCTCCACCCCACACGACCCTCGACTCATACGAGGGCACGAGGGTCGCCGCGGGCCTCATCGAGCACACGGTGAGGATGCTCTACACGGGCGACGGCGTATACGCCGCCACCAAGGACTCCGACCACACACTGACAGGTCAGTTCCTTTCGGACCTCCCCGACCTAGGCGTGGAGTTCTACGCCGACGCGGGGTCGATGAGGGCGAGGGGGCTAGTGGAGTCGGATATGCTACCGATGGTCAAGATCGCCCAAGACACGAAGCTGAGGGAGCTGATCATGGAGGCCGATGCCTCCCTCTCGTTCTGAGGTGATGAGATGAAGCTACTGGTCATCAGGGGTAGGGACGCGGAGCAGCTGAGGCTCGCCGAGTCGGTCGAGGGCGCGGCGATCCTGCTGCTTCAGGATGGGGTCTACCTCGCGACCTCACGGATCAAGGCCGCGGGGGGCGTCTACGCGTCCGCCCCGGACGCCGAGAAGAGGGGCGTAAAGGGGAGGCTCCAAGGTGTCAAGCTCGTAAACTACGCCGAGATCGTCGGGCTCCTGTTGGAGCAGGGGTACACGATAGTCAACCTGTAGGAGGACGTGATTTGGAGATAGATTCAGTCGATAAGCAAATACTGAGCGCCCTGGCCGCCGACGCGAGGCTGAGCTACAGGGACATAGCCAAGAGGCTCGGGTTGAGCCACGCCAGCGTCTCCGCCCGGGTAAAGAAGCTGGAGGAGGGCGGCGTCATCAAGGGGTACACGACGGTAGTCGACCCGGACGCGGAGGGGCTCTACCCACTCTGCCTCCGCATATCGGCGAAGCCCGGATACGAGCTAGCCGAGATCGGGAGGAGGGTCTCGGAGTTCCCCGAAGTGCACGTCGTTATGAGGGTGAGCGGTGAGTGCGAGCTACTAGCCCTCACACTGACGGGGGACAGGCAGGCCGCCCTCGACCTGCTCGCCAAGATAAACCGTATAGAGGGCATAGAGAAGGCGGAGAGCCACGTCGTCCTAGAGTCCCTGAAGCTCTCGGGTTTCCGCCTCAAGTAGCCTCGAAGCCGTTTTTAACCCCTCCCCTCACTGCTTGTTGAGGCGCAGCGTTGTTCAGGGTCAGCGTCGACGTCGGAGGCACCTTCACGGACCTCGTCGCATTGGACGAGGAGACGGGGAGTGTCATGAACATCAAGGTCCCCTCGGTCCCCCGGAACCCGGAGAGGGGCGTCACCGATGCCTTCAAGAGGTTCCTAGAGGGGCGAGAAGCGGATCAGGTTAGGATGATCGGCCACGCCACCACAATCGCCACGAACGCGCTGCTTGGGCAAGTCGACCTAGACGTCCCCAAGGTCGCCCTGGTCACGACGAGGGGATTCAGGGACGTTGTGGAGATCGGGCGCCAGCGCCGCGCAGAGGTCTACAACCTCTTCTTCCAGCGCCCGCCGCAGCTTGTTGAGCGCCGACTACGGTTCGAGGTGGACGAACGCGTGGAGCACGATGGCTCAGTCTCAAAGGCCCTCGATGAGGGGCAGCTTGGGGGCGTCCTCGACGAGATCAAGGGACTCGGCGTCTCCTCCATAGCCATCTCCTTCCTGAACAGCTACGCCAACGCCACACATGAGGAGCGGGCGCTCGCCCTCGCCAAGGAGAGGAACACGTCACCGTACCTCACGGCATCAAGCCACATCTCAAACGAGTACCGCGAATACGAGCGAACCAGCACCGCCGTCGTGAACGCTGTACTCATGCCCATCATCCGCAAGTACCTCACACAGCTCGAATCCGACCTCCACGGCCTAGGGGTCGAGGCGCCGCTCTACGTGATGCAGAGCAACGGCGGCCTCTCCACTGTGGCGAACGTCGCCGATAAGCCCGCGACGATTGTGGAGTCAGGCCCAGCGGCGGGCGTCATCGCGGCGGCCTGGCTGGGAGAACTCGCGGGCGCCCGGGACATCATCAGCTTCGACATGGGCGGCACGACGGCGAAGGCGGGTACGGTCAGGGGGCGCATGCCCGAGGTCGTCCCCGAGTACGAGGTCGCGGGCCACATACACATGGGCCGCCTCGTAAAGGGGAGCGGCTACCCCGTCAGGTTCCCATTCATAGACCTCGCCGAGTGCAGCAGCGGAGGCGGCACAATCGCGTGGGCCGACGAGGGGGGAGCCCTCCGAGTGGGGCCTACTAGCGCTGGAGCCTACCCCGGACCCGCCTGCTACGGACGCGGAGGAACCCAGCCCACCATCACAGACGCTAATCTGCTCCTCGGGCGCCTCAACCCGGGGAACCTCCTCAGCGGCGGCATGGACATCTACCCCGAGAAGGGGAGTGCAGCCCTAGAGGACCTAGGCGGGAGAGTCGGCCTGGACGCCGAGGAGGCCGCAGTCAGCATCGTCAGGATCGCCAACTCGATGATGGGGAAGATACTCCGGATAGTCTCCGTCGAGAGGGGCTACGACCCGAGGGGCTTCACACTCGTCGCCTTCGGCGGCGCCGGCCCGATGCACGTCTGCGCCCTCGCGGAGGAACTCGAGATGAGCAAGATCATCGTCCCCCCCAACCCGGGGATGTTCAGCGCCCTCGGCCTCCTCACCGCCGACATGTTCCACGACTACACCCGCCCCATCGTAAAGCGCGTGAGCCACGTCGACCCAAGGGAGATCGAGGCCGCGTACCGCGAGATGGAGGCAGAGGGCAGGGAGACCCTCATGGCCGAGGGCGTGCCCGAGGCGAAGATGAGCTTCCTACGCCAGGCCGACCTCCGCTACCTCGGCCAAGCATACGAACTCACTATCCGGGCCCCGAGGAGGGTCGACGGTGAGTCACTAGCAGCGACCATCATCGGGTTCCACAGGCGCCACGCCGAGGCCTACGGCTACTCCGCGGAGGGCGAGCCGGTTGAACTCGTCAGCCTCCGCCTCAGGGCCATAGGGGCGATCCCGAAGCCCGACCTCAAGGGCGGGGACAGGGGCGAGGCGAAGAGGAGCGGGACGCGCCGCGTCTACTTCGAGACCAACGGCGGCTGGGCGGAGACCCCCGTCATCCAGAGGGGAGAAGGCTGGGAGCAGGGATTCAGCGGCCCCGCCATCGTGGAGCAGTACGACGCCACGACCGTCGTCTACCCCAGCTGGGGCGTGGAGACGGATGGGGTGGGGAACCTCGTCCTCGGGAGGCTAAAGCGATGAACGTGGATAAGACGACCGTCGAGGTGATCCGGGGCGCCCTCGTCTACGCCGCCGAGGAGATGGGCATAGCCCTCAAGAAGTCGGCGTACAGCCCCAACATCAAGGAGAGGATGGACCACAGCTGCGCCCTCTTCGACCCCCAGAGGCGCCTCATAGCCCAGGCGGAGCACATCCCCGTCCACCTCGGCTCTATGGCCTTCGCCGTAAGGGAGGGACTCGCCGCCTACAAGGGCAAACTCGAACCCGGGGACATGATACTCCTAAACGACCCCTACCTCAGCGGCACACACCTACCCGACCTCACACTCATCGCCCCCATCTACCACGCGGGGCGCCTCATAGGCTACGCCGCCAACAAGGCCCACCACACAGACATCGGAGGCAAGGCACCGGGCAGCATCGCCGGCGACTCCACCGAACTCTACCAGGAGGGGCTCATCATCCCGCCCGTCAAGTTCGTCAAGGCTGGCGCCATCGACCCAGAACTCAGCTGGCTCCTCAGGAGCAACGTCAGGACCCCCGACGTCCAGATGGGGGACCTGCGCGCCCAGATCGCGGCGAACAACACCGGCATCAGGCGTGTGTTGGAGCTGGTGGAGCAGTACGGCGCCGACACGCTTCACGCCGCCATGGAGGAGATCATGAACTACTCCGAGCGCCGAATGAGGGCCGCCATCTCAGAGATGCCGAGGGGCGTCTACGAGGCCTCCGACTACATGGAGGACGTCCCCGGGATAGGGCTCGCCGAGATCAGGGTCAGGGTCACCGTCGACGGCGACGGCGTCACATTCGACTACTCGGGCACGTGCCCTCAGGTCGAGGCGCCCATAAACGCCCCCCTCGGTGTCACCATAGCGGGCATCTACTACACCCTCATCACCGTCACCGACCCGACCATACCGGTGAACGACGGCTGCTTCCGCCCCATCACACTACGCATCCCCGAGGGCACAATGACCAACCCGAGGAGACCCGCACCAGTAGCAGGAGGCAACGTCGAGACGAGCCAACGCAACGTCGACGTCCTCATGAAGGCCTTCTCCCAGATCACGCCGGGGAGGGTCCCCGCCGCGGGCCTCGGCACCATGAGCAACATAAGCGTCGGAGGCACCCGCCGAGACGGCTCACCCTGGACGTTCTACGAGACCATAGGCGGCGGCTCCGGCGGACGCCCCACGGGCGACGGAGTCGACGGCGTCCACGTCAACATGACCAACACCATGAACACCCCCGTCGAGAGCCTCGAAGCCTACCTCCCCATGCGCTTCGTCTCCTACGGCCTACGACCAGACACGGGCGGCGCCGGCGAGCACCGGGGCGGCTGCGGCATCGAGCGCAGCTGGATCCTCACAGCACCCAAGGCGACCCTGAGCGTCCTCGCGGAGAGGACGAAAATAAGGCCCTGGGGCCTCCAAGGGGGCAAGCCCGGGGGCCTCGGCGAATACAGGATCGTGAAGAAGAATGGGGATGCTGTCGCACTCCCCTCGAAGTGCACCACCCAGATCGAGGAGGGGGACACCCTCATCGTCCACACCCCGGGAGGGGGAGGCTACGGAGACCCCGTGAAGCGGGACCCCCAACTCGTCCTACGAGACGTGATCAACGGCCTCGTCTCACGCGAATCAGCGGAGAGGGACTACGGCGTCTCGATAATAGGCGGGAGAGTGGATGAAGAGGGGACCCTACGCCTCCGCCTCAGGCCTTGAAGTAGCCCCTCATCGCCACGATGAGTAGCCCCGCGACGAGGGTGAAGACGGCGGCGAAGTAGAATATCCACTCGATGGGCGCGAATGCCACGATGGCGCTCATAGCGAACACACCTATTGTGCCGCCGAGGCTCATCATCATCCCCCAGACCCCCGTCGCAGACCCCCTATCCTCGAGGGGTAGCGACTCCATCATGACCGCCTGGCTCACGGGGAACTCGAGGACCGCGCAGAGGCCGAGGAGTGCCATGATTGCGATGAGCATCCAGGCGGCCTGGACGTGAGGCAGGAGGGCGAAGGCGGCCACGCTGACGAAGAGCCCGATCGCTATTGGGGTGAACCTCCCGACCCTGTCGGAGATGCCGCCGACTATGGGTAGGCTGATGGCCGTCATCAAGGCGTTCGCGGTGAGGGCGAGGCCGATCACCGCCTCGTTATAGCCGAGGCGAGCCGCGAAGAGCGGTACGAACATGGGGAGCCCCCAGTGGCAGAAGGCGTGGGCGAAGACGGCGGCGGAACCAGCCACGACCGGCTTCTTCTTGAGGAGACGCTTCACCGTCGAGGGGAGCTCGGACAGCTTCTTCGTGGCCCCCGAGACCTTGTCCCCGTTTCTCTTTTCGTGGTCGCCGCGTGTGAGGAACACGAAGATGAAGATGGCGGTCATGGAGACCAGGCCCGCGATGACGAATATCTGGCGGTACCCGGGGAGCCAAAGGGCGAGGAAGCCGCCAACACTGGGCCCTATCACGGAGCTTATCGCCCAACTCATGTGGTACTTCCCCATGGCCTCACCCACCCTTTCCGGTGGGTAGAGGCTCGAGGCATACGCCTCGGAGGGCGGGAAGAATAGGCTGAGCCCGAGACCGCTGACGAACATCGCCACGAGGGGCAGCCACATATCCCAACTGATCGAATAGATGAAGGGCACAGACGAGATCAGGACCAGGCCGATCATGATGAGCCTCTTCCGCCCGAAGACGTCGCTCAGGCTCCCCGCGATGAGGCGCAGGATACTCTGCTCGATGTTCCTGATGTTGTAGACGAGCCCAATGAGGGCCGTTGATATACCGAGCTCCGCCAGGAAGAGTGGCTGGAAGCTCTGGGGGATGGTCTCCCCGAACATCGCCATGAACGTGGCACCCCAGATGCCGAGGAAGACGAGCCGCTTCTTACTATCCATCAGATTCGCCTGTTTGCTGATTAGGATACGAGGCACGGGGGTGTGGATTAAAAGGTTCCCAAATTTAGGCAGATTAAACACGGAGCCGCATGGATTATAAGCGACGGCAGAACAGCCTCCCCTGATATGTGCCTCGCCATCCCCGGGAAGATAGAATCCATCGACGGCAGGACAGCCATAGTCGACTTCGGCGGCGTCAAGAGAGAAGCAGTAATCGACCTAATGGAGAAGGGCACCGTAAACCCCGGGACATGGGTACTCGTCCACACCGGCTTCGTCATACAGACCCTCGATGAGAAGGAGGCCCTGGAGACCCTCGAAGCCTGGAGGGAGGTCCTAGCCAACACCCCCGGCCTAGAGGAAGACGCCTAAACCCCTCTTCTCAGCTCGTAGACTATCCCATCGAGCCAGACGCCGTTCAACTCGACCGCCTTCTCCTTGTATTGTGTCTCCTTGAATCCCAGCTTCTCAAGCACCCTACGGGAGGGCCCGTTTCTGGGGTTGACCTCCGCGATTATCCGCTCTACTCCTAGTTCGAAGAGGTGAATGACCAGCAAACCGACGGCTTTGGTGCAGCATCCCCTCCCCCTCGCCGTGGGGATGACCCTGTAGCCAATCTGGACCGAACCGTCTTCTTGGTACCTTCCGACCACCTGCCCCACGCTCTCCCCCGACTCGGTCTCAATAATGTACCACAGCTGCCCGGGCTTCTCCCCCGGGAGCCACTCCTCAAGCTCCCCAATAGACACGGGCTCAATCGGCTCAAACTCCCCCGTGTACTCGGGGTCGTTGTTCCACCTGTGGAGGAAGTCGATGTCCTCGACACCGAACGGCCTCAGGCGAATAGTCTTCCCCTTGATCAAGCCGCTCTGAAGATAGCTGGAAGGGTAATTATCGTTGACGATGATGGGTAGGTAAACATTAAACCCGGAGCCCCTCAACTATCCCTGAGCATAGATGGTCGACTACTGGCGTGACTTCCCCGCGGGCCCAGACCCACCGAACCAGATACACGTCGTCACCGAGATCATACGTGGGGGGAGGAACAAGTACGAGTACAAGGCGAAGCAGGGGGTCTTCGTCCTCGACCGCGTCCTCTACACCTACTACCCGTGCGACTACGGCTTCATCCCCCAGACCCTCGACGACGACGGCGACCCCCTAGACGTGGTCCTCCTCATAAACGAGCACACCTTCACGGGCTGCGTCACCGTGGCGCGCCCGGTCGCCAACATAGAGATGTTTGACGACGGCGTCCTCGACGACAAGATAGTCGCCGTAAGCACCACGGACCCATTCTACAGGCACATCAAGAGCCTCACCGACATCCCGAAGAGCATGATAGACGAGCTGAACTACTTCTACAACAACTACAAGAGGCCCGAGGACAAGGAGACACACGTCGAGAGGTGGAACGACGTCGAAGACGCCAAGAGGCTCATCGAGGCGTGCCAGAAGAGGTTCTGGGAGAACTACGTCAAGCTCAAGTCCTAGGTCCCCCAGAAAGACATTAATCACCTAGCATCAGCTATGGTCTTAGGTGCGCGATTTGGACCACGAGCGCGAGTTACTCATGATTCCGGGACCTACGATGGTCTCACCCAGGGTCCTCAGGGCCCTCGCCAAGCCGATACTGAGCCACGGCGCGGCGGAGTTCACTGAGGCGTACGCGGAGACGCTGAGGCTCCAGAAGAGCCTCTTCATGACGAGCGGGACGCCCTTCCTCATCTCGGGGAGCGGGACACTCGGCATGGAGGCCGCAGCCGCCAACCTCGTCGAGAAGGGGGACAAGGTCCTCTGCGTAGAGAACGGCTTCTTCGGCGAGAAGTGGCAGGAGATAGTCCCCGGCCACGGCGGCGTCGCCGACCGCCTCACATTCGAGTGGGGCAAGGCCGTAGACCTCAAGCTGGTCGAGGAGAGGCTCAGCAAGGGCGGCTACAAGGCCGTCTGCGTCGAGCACGTCGACACCAGCACGGGGATCGCGAACCCCATCGAGGAGATAGGCAAGCTGGTCAAGGGCACCGACTCCCTCTACGTCGTCGACAGCGTCTGTGGCATAGGCGGCATGCCCCTCAAGATGGATGAGTGGGGCGTCGACTTCTGCCTCACCGGCAGCCAGAAGGCCATCGGCGCCCCGCCGGGGCTGAGCCTCTTCTGCCTAAACGAAAAGGCTTGGAAGGCGATAGAGGCCCGGAAGACCCCCATCGCCGACTACTACACCAACCTCAAGAGGTGGCGCCCCATCATGGAGGACCCCAAGAAGTACTTCGCCACACCCGCCACGGGTATGGTCCTCGGCATGCTAGAGGCGCTCAGGATAATCCACGAGGAGGGGCTGGAGGCGAGGTGGAAGAGGCACGCCCTCTTCAGCAAGGCCTTCCAGGCCGGCATCAAGGGCATGGGCCTGACTAGCTTCCCCGACGAGAAGAGCCTAGCCCACACCCTGAGCGTGCCCAAGCTCCCCGAGTCGGTTAAGGGCAGCGACTTCCGCGCCGCCGTAGGGAAGTTCAACGTCATAATCGCGGGCGGCCTCGGCGTGGTCGCGGACAAGTCTGTTCGCGTCGGCCACATGGGCAGCGACATGGTGAACGACCTCACCGCCACCCTCTCCGCCATGGAGATGGCGCTCCACCAGCTCGGCTACGTCAAGGAGCCGGGCGCGGGCGTCGGGGCGGCGATGAAGGTCTTCGCCAAGGCGTAGGTACGCCAACCCCATCTTTTTAACGAAATTCTCCAACATTACACAGAGGGTTACACGTGACCACCCATGATCCCTTCATGAGGAGGGCCTTCGACCTCGCCGTATCCGCGGCGGTCAAAGGCAACCACCCATTCGGCGCGGTCCTCGCCCACAAGGGCGAGGTCATACTCACCGCCGAGAACACGGTAAACACCGAGGGAGACCAGACACGACACGCGGAGCTCAACCTCATCGCCGAGGCACGGAGAACCTACCCCCGCGAGGTCCTGAAAGAGAGCATCCTCTACGCGAGCACCGCTCCCTGCCTCATGTTCACTTATGCCATGTGGGAAGCAGGGATAACAAGGATCGTCTACGGCGTCACATACGAGACATTCGCCAGACTCGTCACAGGTGGCGCCCCCCACATCCCCTGCGAGGATGTCTACACCCGCCTAGGAGCCCCCGCCGAGATAACGGGCAGCGTACTCGAGGAAGAGGGCATGAGCGTATACATACACTGGCCCAGGTGAGAAGGTTTTACTTAGCTGAAAAGGGGTTGAGCGTCTTACAGCTCGGTCTTGGCGCATGTGATCTTCGCCAGAAGCTCGTCCGCCGCCTTCGCCTCGAGCTTGATGGTGAAGAGGTTGCCGGGCGTCCTCAGCTTGAGCTTCGTGACCTCTCCGAGCTTCTTGACCTTGCACTCGCTCGCCTTCTCCGATAACTTGAGGAACTCGTCAGCGTTGATGATCTCTTTCGGCATATGTGCCACCGTGTCTTGACAAGAGAAATGGAGGCTAATATTTAGCCTTTCGGTCGGGGTCAGACCTCGAACTCGTCGCCCTGGTTGGGGGCGGTGGCCTTGAGGCCGCACTCGTCCTGCGCCCACTGGGCGAGGAAGTCGCAGCTGTCGGGCTCACCGTGGATGACGTAGAGGTCGGGTTTCCCCTTCAGCCCCTTTATGAAGTTCTGCAGGGGGGTCGCGCCGGTGTGGCTGCTGAAGTCGAAGTGGCGCACCTTGGCGGTGACCTTCTCGTCCTTCTCGGCGATGTTGAAGGTGCCCTGCTCGAGGAGCTTGGAGCCGCCGGTGCCGGGGACCTGGAAGCTGACGAGGAAGACGGCGTTCTCGGGGCGGAAGCCGAGCTTCTCCATGTAGAAGATTGCGGTGCCTCCTTGGAGCATCCCGCTTGGGGCGACGATGACGTCGGCCTGGCTTACCGCTTTCCTCCGGTCTCTCCAGCCGCGTACCTCTTGGACCCTCATGCAGGCCTGCTCGAATTGGGAGGGGGTCTTCACGGCCTCCTGCTTGTCGAGGAGGATGCGGTCGACTGCTCGTGCCATGCCGTCGATGACTATGGTGCCCTCGAATCCGTGGGCGTGGAGGATGTTGAACATCTCCTGGCTCCTGCCAACGGCGAAGGCGGGGATGAGTACCTTGCCGCCGTCGTTGACGACGTCTTTCACGGCCTTGACGAAGTCGACCTCGAGCTGCTTCCTCTCGGGGTGCTCGTGGGTCGCGTATGTGGATTCTATGATGACTGCGTCGTACTTCTTCTTGGGCACCTTGGCGGCGGTGCAGATGCGCGTCTCGATGGTGTTGAAGTCGCTCGTGTAGAGGATGTTCTTACCGTTTACCTCGATGTCTACCATGGCGGAGCCGGGGATGTGGCCCGCGTTCTGGAGGCTGAAGTTGATGTCCTTGAGCTTGACCTCCTGCCCGTAGGCGAGGTCGTTCCTCTGCTTCAGCATGTTGTCGAGTTCGATGTACTCGAAGGGGAGGTAGTAGTTGTTGAGCTTGATCATGTCCTCGATGAGTATCTTCGAGATGTCTGCTGTTGTTGCGGTGCAGAAGAGGGGTTTCCTCTCCGAGAGGTAGAACATTGGCACACCGCCGCTGTGGTCGAGGTGGGCGTGGGCCAGCACTATGCCGTCGAGGTCCTTCGCCCTCACGTGGGCGGGGAACTCTGTGGGCTCACCAATCTTCACACCGTATTCGAGTAGTAATTTCGCCTCATTCGAATGAAGGAGGATCGCATTACGGCCTACCTCATGGGCTCCACCCATGAATCCTAACTTTACCATTGCTATCTATTACCTAACCTAGGCAACGAAGCGACCCGCTGTTTACAGGCTTGTGTGCCTACGGATCGTCGAGTCCTTTCCCCGGCGGCTTATTAGGCCCCCTGAGGGGACGGTGCATCATTGCTTTTCATGCACTTATACCTTCCTGCTTGGGTGATTCCTTAAAAGTGTGATGGATGGGCCGTCCAGAGTGGGGGGCTTATTTTCGGGTTTTGAGGGTGTTGGCGAGGGCGGAGTAGGCGTCGGTGCTCCAGGGGTCGTTGCTCCAGACGGTGGTGAGGTTGATCCGGGCCCCCTCGCAGGCGTCCATAAGCATGGATTCAACTTCGTCATCCAGCTCGCCCTTCCCCCTGTACAGGTAGACGGCCTTGTGGCCGCTCCCGGCGACGTAGGAGGCTACCGCCCCCGCGGTGTATCTGGTGGTCTCGATGTCTAGGGGGGTGGATATCTCGTACTGGGAGAGGGGATAGGTCTCTGAGAGGTCGGCGGGGACGGGGCCGTAGGGGGCGGCGTAGAAGCAGAGGTGGAGCCTGTCGGTGTCCTCTCCCATCTCGTTGTAGAGGTGTTGGTGTAGGTGCCTGTACTCGTCGCTGCCGTCGAAGGGTCTGTGGGGGGGCGCGGAGATGAGGATGAGGGTCTCGGCTCCGGCTGGTCTCCTGTAGTTCTCGTTGAGGAGGCGGGTATATCGGGTGACCTCGGGGCGGGCCAGGCTGTGGTGGTCGTAGTAGAAGACGCCGTGCCCCTTGAAGGCTGGGCTCCCCTTTTCGAGGTCTTCGCGGTACTCCCAGAGCCGCTTGAGGGCGGAGGCCATGGCGGGGTGGCCGCGGCTTCTTCTCTCGACGAGGTCCCAGAGACTCCCCTCGTAGATTGCCTGCTTGATGGCGTCTATCTCAGCCATGCAGACGTGGAGGTTGTGCTCGGCGAGGAGCCTCTCGCGTTCAGCCTTCGTCGCGGTCTTGAGCTCCTCGGCGGTGTGCTTCCTGCATACTGGGCAGGAGCATGGGAGGTAGTTGACGTCCTCGAGGCGTAGTGTGCCGTGGGGTGTGAGGTAGCGGTTATCCTTGGCGTACAGTGCGTAGCTGGCGGAGTCGAAGAGGTCGCAGCCCAGCGCCACGGCGAGGCTGAACATCATGGGGTGGCCTGCGCCGAAGAGGTGGAGGGGCCTGTCGGGGGGGAGGTTGCGCTTCGCCGCCACTATCATGTCGACGAGGACGGGGAACATGTATCGCTCCATGACCTCTGTTGGGCTGCCGAGGGCGTGGATCTGGAAGGGCATCGCCCCGATGCTCTTCGCCGACTCGGCTACGAGGTCGAGGTGTCTCCCGCCCTGGACGGGGCCGACCCAGAGGGCGTCGCTGTCCTTGATGAGGGGGAGGGCGGCCTCGGCGCGGCGGAGGGTCTCGGCGACGGTGTACTCGACCTTCTCGCGTGGGACGTCCCAGCCCGTGGGGATGTCGAGGATGACGGCGATGTCGCTGCGTATCTTCCTCTGGTAGTCGATGATCTCGGGCTGGGTGACCTCGACGCCGCCGTAGACGAGTATCTGGTAGGCGCCCGAGTCCGTCATGACGACGCCGTCGTAGTCGAGGAGCCTGTGGACGTCGAGGTTGGGGATGTCGGAGAAGTTCTTCTTCGTTATGTAGCTGTTTGTGATGACTATGTTGACGTGGAACTCCTTCTTCATCCTCTTGGGTGGGATGACCTGGGTGAGGGGGTTGATGACGGGCATGAAGGCGGGTGTCTCGATTGTGCCGCCCTTGGTCTTGAGGCGGCCTATCCTCCCCATGAGGTCCCTGTCCTTGAGTTCGAAGGCCATATCGGCTCTGGGTGTGTGGGGTCGGGTATTTCACCTTGGTGATGGTGTGAAAAACTTACGCACGGCGATACTTATGGGAATAAAAAAAAGGGGTTTAGCCCTGGGTCTCTGTCTTGAATCTCTGGAAGATGTCTCTGACCCTGTCCGCGGCGGGGCCCGTGCCATCGAGTACGCCGGTCTCGTTGAGCCTTATCTTGCCCATCACGATGATGATGCGTGCCTCTGGGATGAGTTGCACCATGTTGGGGAACACCTTCTCTAGCCTCTCCTTTAACCCCTCGAGGTTGAATGGCCTCTCGGATGCTAGGATTCGGGCGACGCTGGTGCCGGCGATGAAGACCCTGTGGGTCTTGCCGCGCTCGGTGTTTACGTTGCCCAGGCAGATGCTCAGCGTGTTTGAGTCGTATCCGAGGAGTTCGCCGTCGTAGGACTTGCCGGCGGTGTCGAAGACCGCGACGGGCTTGCCGACGAGGAGGCCGAGTTCCTCGAAGAATTTTCTGCTGGTTACAGCCGCCATCTTGTTTAACCTCTAGACCACAGATACCCCGCCCCTATATAAAAATGAGAAAGTTCCGCCCCGCGGGGTCACGGTGGATCAACTGTTAGGTTATGGGTTGAGGCGCTTGAAGCTGGGGGTGTAGTCCTCGCCGCCGCCTTCCTTGGCCTTTAGGGTCTTCATGAGCGCGGTGGCTTCTCCGGGGGTCTCGGCCCTGCCGTAGACTCGGAGGGTCTTGAGTTGTGCGCGGTTGTTGCAGTGGGGGCAGGTCCGGGTCTGGTTGGCGGTGTTGGCGAGCATGAGTTCGCCGCATCGGGGGCAGCGTACGATGACGTACATTATAGTTCCCTCAGGAGCGCCTCGGCCTCGGGGCGGTCCATCCAGTCCACGGCGCCGTGGCCGCACTCGGCCTCCCCATCGAGGACGGCTAGGACTAGCTTAACGGTTTCCTCGGGGGTCTGGTCAGTCGTGTCTATCTCACAGACCTTGTCGGTGTCCTGGGCGGTGAGGGCGTCTGCCAGGCACGTGCCCAACAGCTCGGCCTCGACGTTCTCCCTGACCTTGCGGGTGCTGTATCCGCGGGCCTTCAGCTCCTCCTTGAGGAGCCAGGGGGCGCGGCGCAGGGCGACGACGAGGGTGGCCTCCTCCCGAGGGATGACGTCCGGGGAGTAGTGGCCGTCGACGACTATCGGCTTCGTGGCGGTTCCCAGGATGTTTGCGAGGGTCTGTCTGAGCGCCTTTATGTCCGCGATGGCGGTGGCGCGGGACTTGTCCCAGCCGACGGTGAGGCCGCCCTCCTTGACTAGGCGCGTGAGCTCGATGTGTTCGCCGCCGAGTTCATCGGCGAGCATGGCGGATACTGTGGTCTTGCCTGTTCCCGGGACGCCTGTGACGAGGATGATGAGGCGCTCGGGGTTCATGTCAGGCGCCGTCAGGGCTTCTCAGCGCCCTCTGCCTTCATCTTGAGCATGTCGCTGATGGTCTTGGCGCCCGTCGGCTTGGCGAGTATCTGGGACCTCGAGGCGTCGACGTGCTCGACGATGTCAAGCCCTAGGTGCTTCTTGATCTTGGAGATGAGCTTGTGGTCGGGTGTGAACTCCTGCTTCTCAAGGTTCTTGACGATGGACTCCTTCTCCTGCATCTTCTTGGCTAGGTCCTTCTCGGATAGGCCGAGTTTCTGGCGCGCCTTCCTGATCTGGGCGCCGTAGTCCTCGACGAGTTCGAGTTGTTCCACGGATTCTACGTCGTTTCTCATGCGGGGGCGTGGGGCGGCCTGTGGGAACGCCTGCGCCCTGCCGGGGGTCCTCGCTGGCGCTGGCCTGCTTGTCGACCACTCGGATGACCCGAACTGGGCGCATCTTGAGCAGACGGTCAGCTTCGCCCCCTCTATTACTCTCCGCTGGGGTGGACCCAGTATTTCTCTTCCGCATACCTCGCAGCGCATATCGGAGCCTCACTATTGAGAGGGAAATCGGCTTATAAAGGATAGGCGACCAGTTTGGGGTGGAATGGACGAGGACCTAAAGAGGATCAGGGCGGTCGCCGAGTACCAGTACGGCCACGGGGCAGGCGCCGCCCTCTTCCCGGACGACGTGAGGATAATCCACTCACGGAACACTGGCAGGATAAGGCACATCCACCTCGGCGACTCCCTGCAGGCCACATTCCGCCCAAACGACGGCGTCTTAACACTCACAATAGCCGCCGCCAAGCGCCTCACTGAGCAGGTCCCCGACCTCGCCTACACAGTCACAGTCAACGAGGAGGCCGCCGAATTCGTCTCCCAGGGCAAGAACGTCTTCGCCAAACACGTCCTACGCGCCGGTGAGAAGATCAGACCCGGCGACGAGGTGATAATAATCGCCGAGAAAACCGGCGTCATAGGCGTAGGCAAGGCGCTACTCCTAAGCGAAGAAATGAAGGCGTTTAAGATTGGGGTAGCCGTGAAGACCCGGCGCGGCTCCGAGACCGACGCCTAGGCTACTTCTCGAACTTGTCGCCGAGCCTCGTCTTCTTCCGCGTCTCGCCCTTGCTGAAGTGGGTGAGGCGCGCCGCGGTGTCGTTCCCCTTCTCAATCTCCCTGGCCTCGTCGGCTGTCTTCGCCGCCTGCCTGAGCAGCTCGTGTGCCGCGGCGAGGATGGGCAGGTACCTCTCGGGCTCCTCGACCTTGTAGGTGCCCTCGGTGCTGAGGTTGGCGACGCGGCGGGCGGCCTCGAAGGCTGCCATCGCCTTGCCCTGGGCGTAGGGGTTCGTGATGTGGGCGGCTGCGAGGGCGGACTCCTTCTCGATGACCACCTGGGGGAGCGTCGGCTTCTCGCCCCTCCCGATCTGCTCTATCACCTTATCCAGCTCCTGCTGGACGATCCTGAAGGAGCCCGTGACGGCGAGGACCCTTATGGCGTCAGCGTTGAAGAGCGCCATCTCGACGGGGTCGAGGAAGGACTGCTTCGCCCCGATCATCGGGTCGTTCGTGACGACTATGTAGCCGACGCCCTCGACGGGGTTCTCCTTGAGCGTCTTCCTGCTCGGCTCATCCGAGACGACTATGATGGGCTTCCCCGTCGCGCGTAGCGCCTCCCGGGCCTTCGTCGGCCCCGGCATCGCCGCATTCGGGGATACAACCACGTACAGGTCCGAGGGTATCCCCGCGGCCACCTTGGCGACATCGATGGCGGCGTCCTCCTCCATGCTCACGCTTGAGGAGACGACCCTCATCTGCAGGTCCTTGCGCCCGCTCCTCTCGTCGAGGAGGGCGTCGATCACGGTGGTCGTGGCGATGTACCCGATCTTCACGAAAGTGACCTTAACCAACATAAATCACGGCTCTGCTTACGCTAACATTTAACAAGCTATTAAAACAGATGCATGGATTATTCCTATGAAAGCCTATGGCTCTACCGACGAAGATTGAGATAGCACAGAGCGCCAAGCTCAAGCCAATCACGGAGATCGCCGCTGGACTCGGGCTCGGCCCAGACGACATCGAGATGTACGGCAAGTACAAGGCGAAGATACGCCCCGAGGTATACACCCGTAACAAGGACAAACCCGACGGGAAGCTCATCATAGTCACCGCCATAACCCCCACCAAGTTCGGCGAGGGGAAGACGACGATGAGCATCGGCCTCGCCGAGGCCCTCGGCAAGCTGGGGAAGAGGAACATAGTCGTCCTCCGTCAGCCGAGCCTCGGCCCCGTCTTCGGCGTCAAGGGCGGCGCCTGCGGAGCCGGCTACGCCCAGGTCCTCCCAATGGAGGACATAAACGTCCACTTCACCGGCGACCTGCACGCCATCACCTGCGCACACGACCTCCTCACAAGCATAATGGAGAACCACATAAACAGGGGCAACGAACTCGGTATCAGCCTCCACGACATAATGTGGAAGCGCGTCATCGACATAGAGAGCAGGACGCTCCGCAAGATCGTCGTAGGCATCGGGGGGAAGAACAACGGCATCCCCTATGAGAGCGGCTTCGAGATCACGACCGCCTCCGAGATCGCCGCCATCCACGCCATAAGCAGCGACTTCATGGACCTCAAGAGGCGCATGGCCGAGATCACTGTCGCCTACGACAAGGAGGGGAAGCCCGTGAAGGCGGGTCAGCTCCAGGTCGTCGGCGCCATGGCGATACTCATGAAGGACGCGGTCAAGCCGAACCTCGTCCAGACAATCGAGGGGACACCCGCCATAATACACGGCGGACCCTTCGCAAACATCGCCCACGGCTGCCCAAGCCTCATAGCCATAAAGACGGCGCAGAAGCTCACAGACTATGTCGTCCTCGAACCTGGCTTCGGTGCAGACCTCGGCATGGAGAAGTTCTGCAACATCGCCAGTCGCGTCGGCGGCTTGAAGCCCAGCGTCGCGGTCATCGTCGCCACCATCAAGGCGCTGAAGAGGCACGGCGGCACCAAGTACAGGGACATAGACAAGCCCAGCGCCGAGAACGTCAAGAAGGGCTTACCCATCCTCGCCAAGGAGGTCGAGAACGCCAAGAAGTTCGGCCTCTACCCCGTCGTCTGCATGAACCACTTCCTCAACGACTCCCAGGAGGAGATCGACCTAGTCATGAACTGGGCCAAGGAGAACGGCGTCCCAGCCGCCTTCACAGACACCGTCCTCAAGGGCGGCGCGGGAGGCACCGAACTCGCCAACCTAGTCCTCAAGGAGCTTGAGAAGCCGAACAACTTCCACTACCTCTACCCGCTGGAGATGCCCGTCGAGGAGAAGATCCGCACAATCGCCAAGGAGATCTACGGGGTCGCAGACATCCGCCTCACGGACGACGCCCGGAAGGCGCTGAAGCAGATCGAGAAGCTCGGCTTCGACAAGCTCCCCATCTGCATGGCCAAGACGCCGCTCAGCCTCACAGACAACGAGGACCTGCAGGGGCTACCCCCCGCGGGCTACATCCTCCCCATCGTCAACCTCAAACCCAGCACAGGCGCCGGCTTCATAATCGCCTACTGCGGCGACATAAGCACCATGCCGGGCGAGCCGACGCACCCCGCCAGCGAGGAGATGGACATAGACGAGAACGGCATAATCAAGGGGCTGGCGTGACATGGCAGTCATCCTCGATGGTAAGGAGACATCCGCGAAGATAGTGGAGGAGGTCAGGGCCGAGGTCGAGAAGCTCAAGGCTAAGGGCGTCAACCCGACCCTCGCCCTGATACTCGTCGGAGCCGACCCGGGCTCCACCCGATACGTCAACATCAAGGTCAAGCGCGCCGAGGAGATAGGCATCACGGCCCAGCTCCACCACCTAGAAACGGCCACCACCGAGCAGGTGATATCCCTCATAAAGAGGCTCAACGCCGACCCCAAGGTCCACGGCGTCATGGTACAACTCCCCGCCCCCAAGGAGGTCAACGAGGGCGAGATAGTCGAGGCAATCGCCCCCGAGAAGGACGTCGACGCCCTCAGCCCCGTAACCTTCGGGAAGATAGTCCTCGGCGAGCAGTCGTTCCTCCCCGCGGGCGTCGAGGCCATCATGGAGCTTCTCAAGCGCTACAGCATCGACCCCGAGGGGAAGCACTGGGTAGTAGCCGGCCTGCCGAGCTGGCTCGGCAAACCCATGGCGGCCCTCCTCCTCAACAAGAGGGTCGAGGTCACCGCCTTCGCCGCGGGGGACGCACGGCTCCCTGAGTTCGTGAAGCAGGCGGACGTCCTCTGCATCGAGGTCCACAAGAAGTGGATCGTCACCGCCGAGATGGTGAAGAAGGGAGTAATCGTCATCGATAATGGCAACAGCTACGAGGGGAAGAGGGTCTTCGGAGACGTCGACTACGAGGGCGTCAGCCCGCTCGCCTCCGCCATCACCCCCGTCCCCGGCGGAGTCGGCCCAATGCTCATCACCATGCTCCTACGCAACACCGTAAACGCCGCCAGAACCGCGTAGGCTCATTTTTACCCTCGAATACAACCATTTTCATCAAACCCAATGTATCGACAGTTGGGTCTCCCAAACGGGCACACACGATCATAGCCTAAGGTTTCTAAGATCTAGGGCCCTTATCCCCAACGCGCCCTCGTTGGCGATCATGTACTTATCACTGGTGATCAATGGCAGGCGATGGTGCGCGGCGGTCGCAACGTGGTAGGAGTCGAAGTAGTGGAGCCTCCTCGACCCCCCATGCACATCGTATAGCT